>ERZ808040.73-NODE-73-length-95084-cov-9.382235_pt1 | contig 95084 bp, 74 predicted proteins | sample MGYA00380191_ERZ808040 | MGnify/ENA primary metagenome ERZ808040 (study PRJEB31490, sample SAMN06133395) | mouse gut metagenome | isolation source: J6 | host: mice | place: China: Chengdu | collected 2015-05 ...
ATCTCGACCGGAAGCCCGTGTGTGTCCCAGCCCGCCTTGCGCGGTACATAAGCCCCTTTCATCGTATGGTAGCGCGGAATCATATCCTTGATTACGCGCGTGAGCACATGGCCGATATGCGGCTTGCCGTTCGCGGTCGGCGGTCCGTCATAGAAAGTGTAGGTTTCCCCCGTCTTCCTGGCCGCCATACTTTTTTGAAAGATTTTGTTCTCATTCCAGAATTTCAGGACTTCCTTTTCTCGAGCCACGAAATTCATGTCGGTTGATACTTTTTCGTACATGCTAAACCTCCATTCCCTAATGCCCGGCGGGCGGAACCATTCCGGCAGACCGCAGATTTGCTATATAATCCATCAGCCAGTCCAGATAGCGGTAATAATGAAATTCGCCCTCCTTCGCCATCGCCTTCAGCTCCGCGAGCGTCACCCATCTGGCATCGGACACCTCCTCCGCCTGCAGCGAAAGTTCCTCCGCCTTCACATCGGTGTGAATCAGCCAGACCGCGTTGTAGCTGTCGATCCGCTTAAACATCGCGATCAGCTCGGCATTTTCCCTTGTTGCAGCAATGCCCAGCTCCTCCATAAGCTCCCGCCGGCAGGCATCCCATGCATCCTCGCCCTGTATCGCCGAGCCGCCGGTAGCCGCCCATATTCCCGGCAGCAGCTTCAGGCTGGCATTTCTTTTCTGAATCAGCACCTGTCCGTCGGAATTCACCGGAAAAATTGCCACAACCAGATGGTATTCTCCCGGGCCGAGCGGATTTCCTCTTTCATGCAGCTTTCCCGTTTTCCGAAAACAATGGTCATATACATCCCAAAGCTCCATCCGTGTTCTCCTTTCGTAAGAATCGAGCGGGGTGAAAACCTTCCCTGCACGTAAAAAAGCCCTCATCCAAACAGGATGAGGGCCGCCTCACTTGTATACCACCTGAATTTCACGTACTCCGCGGCGCTCTGCCCCGTTCATACATTATCCGTGTAACGGCGGACACCGGCACTGCTTACTGCTGCTTCAGCCGTGCAGCTCGGAAGTGATTTTCCGCGCCGGCTACTTCCCGCCGGCTCCCACCTGTCCCGGCTCGCTGTAGGCTTTCCCTGGCGCGTACTGTCTTCGTCAACGCTTTTTGCTTATTTCTGTAGCACCATCATAGTATAGATTAAGAGTTTTGTCAATCGGCTTTTTCCACAAAGCGGAGGAAAGAAAGTTCTATTCCTCCAGATACATCCGATATTTTTGAATGACCTCCTCCACATATTCCTCCAGCTCCAGTTCTCCGGAAAGCGCTTTTTCAAGCCCTTTCCGATACACATCCGCATCTGTTGCAAACGGGAGCTCCCCGTCCCTGCAGACATTGTGAACCTGCTCCGCAAACGAACCGGGTTCCGTCTCCAGATCGGTAAAATACCACACCCCGTCCTGCGCCGTCAGAAAAGCGGCCAGATCCGCAATATAGGACAGCGTCTCCTCCAGCCTTTCCGAATTCGGATTGACCGCAAGAAAGCAGCATACCATACAGTTCCTGCTCCCTTCCTCCGCCTTCGGAAAACTGTAAAAAGAATACTGTTCCTCCTCATACCGCTCCAGCTCAAGCTGTTCCGACCAGTCGCCCCACCCGAGAAGCGTCTGCCGGTAAAGAATATCCTCCACGGGGGCGGCAGGAATCTCCGGGATATCCCGGTACAGCTGTTTCCAATTCTCCATGCATGTGAGAAAAAGGCCGTCCCCCGATGGGCTGTACTTCCATAAATACTGATCAATAAAGCACTGCGCCAGATAATACGGGGAAAAATTAAACAGCTTTCTCTGCTCTGCATCCAGCCCGCGGACGAGCTCCGCCAGCCCGGCACAGGTTATTCCGGGCTGCAGAGGAATTTCCGCCTGCTCCAGCTTCTCCTCCTGCACAAGGAACCCCCGAATCCAAATCCGGTACGGAAGCATCCATATCGTCCCGTCCTCCTTCACCGCTGCCTCGCGCACATATGGAAAGCAGCGCTCCAGATACTCCTCTACGCCGGGTATCCCGTTCAGCGGATAGAAAGAGGCGCTGTCCCTCATCTTCCCGGTTCCGCTGTCTGCGGTGGACGCAATGCAAAGATCATAGTCCTTGTCCTGCGCCAGCGCCTTCAGCACAAGCTTATCCCAGTCCATATCGATCCGATCCAGCACATAGCCGCACCCGTACGGTGCGTCGCTTCCCTGCGCAGTTATCAGACGGACGGTCCGGTTGTTCCTCCTCACCTTCTCCAGCGGAAAACTGACCAGACGCTTGGAATCGTTTCTCTGACAAAAAACCATTCCCCCTGCATACCCGACCAGCCCCTCCGGCATCGCCTCCCGGAACAGCTCAGACTCGGGACGTTCACCGCTGCCGTCCGTCAGCAGAAGGCCGAACGGATTTGACATATAGCTGTAAATCAGTTCCCCTTCCCCGCTCACAGCAAAATTATCAAAAAGGAACTCATCAAACTCTCTTTTTACCTCCATCGAATCGCTTTTAGGATCATATTCCATCAGGCAGTAGCCTGCCGCCGGAAGATATCCCAGCACAGCAAGCTTATTCTCAATCCCGCGCGCTATATTGACCGGAAACTCAAGTCCGAGGTCATACACCTCCCCGTCGTCCTCATTGTAATACACCAGACGCTCTTCTGCAGAAAAATCATAATCCGCACCAGCTGCATATAATTTTTTCCACCGCTGTTGCCCGAGCACATAGACCCGCTCTCCCATACAGACCAGCTGCTTGATATTTACAAAATAGGAAAAGGAACAGAGCGGATCGATCTGCCCCGTTTCCGGATAAAACCGGTACAGACAGAGGTCCGGGCCGGACCCCTGCGCGGTAAAATAGACAGAGCCGTCCGCGCCGGCGGCGGCTGCCCGGATAAAGAAATAATCGTCCAGCGGGTATTCGCCGGTCAGCTCTCCCTGACAGTCATAGCGGCGCAGGCTGAGTCCTGACGACTTATCCGAAGCGCCGCCTTGAGAGCCGACGATGTATACCGTCCCGTCCTCCGCTGCGGCAAAGGCGCCGATATTATCCGCGTCGTATTCCACCAGTACTTCCTGCATGATAATATTGGGCTTGATGTCCGGTTTTCCGCAGGAAGAGAAAAGCAGCATGCATAAAACACCGATTACAACGATTCTGCACATTAATCCCCCCACATATCGCAATCCTGCTTGCGATACTGCTTAAAAAGAAAATTGAAAAAAATCTGTATTTTTCAATCTATTTCCTCCCGTCTCCCAGCGGAGTCAGCCAGAAAATATATTCGTACTCATCAAACGATGGGTCCGCTTCCCCGATGTTCATGATTTCCTTCCAGAATATCACAATATCGTCAGGAACGGATGGTAGACTTTCTTCCATAGAGACTGCTTCCACACGGAGCAGCCGCCGTTTTTCCCTCTCCGAATCCGGTTCTGCCATATTCGCTACGGCATAGACGTTCGTGCCGTCCGTATACAGCTCCTGAATCTGCCGCAGATTGTAATCCGGAGTTATGCTCAGGCATTTCGCCGTCCTGCCGTCCGCACGCTCCATATAGCTTCCGTCACCGTACAGCCTGCCGTCCAACAAAATAAAACCACTGTGCATCACAGGAAACGGCCGAACTTCCTCCTTTCCTGAGGCAAGGTTTCGGATGTGGACGCCTTCATCCGCGCTCCAGATCAGCTCGTCCCCTTTTACATAATGCTGCTCGGTCAGCTCCATCATCGCCTCCAGAGGTTTTCCGCCGCTGCCGTCAAAACGGCACAGCTTCAGCCCGGTCTGTATGCGGATCTCCGCCGGATCCGCTCCTGCTCTGATCAGCTGTTCTATATCTTCAACCGGATTCGCCCGATCATAAGGACCGTAAATCCCAGCCAGGAAATCTCCGCCATACCGGCTGAAATCCACGATAAAAGAAATCGGGTTCTGATCCTCCTGCTTCGTCAGCTCCCCGGTCTCAAAGGAATAAAACCAGTATTCTATTGTGTAGCCGTACCGTCCTTCCTCCCCGATTGCCCGGCAGTAAATCATATCCTGATAGACGATCATGGACTCAAAAACCTTGTCGGAGATCACGGAAATCTCGCCGTCCACCGGATTGTAGGACAGTATATTACCTCTCTTTGCCCCGTCCACCGTGGTTTTCAGGGAAGCACCGAGAAGAAAATACAACAGCCCGTTCCGGCAGAACAGCCTGGTTCCCGGCAGTTCTGCGGCGATCTGCGTTTTTCCGTCCTTCACCGCATAAATTACGTCGTCTCCATTGTTGTCCGTGTAATACAGGATATCGTATACCGGATCGTGACAGATCGGGATGCTTCCCTCCCAGCTGATTACATTTTCCGGAAGATTGCAGAGGATCGCATCCTCCTCTCCCTTCTTCTCCAGTTCTCCGAAAGCCGTGCCCTTCCGCGGAAGGGCATTTTCATGCTGATTCTGCGTATATCCATCCTCATCCAGCTTCTGGCTCATGCCGCCTCCGGGCGGTGCGTCCGCCTCCCCGCCCCTGCCGCCGCAGGCGGAAAGCAGCAGACAGACGGCCATGGATAACAACATGGCGGAACCGCTTTTCTTTCTCATTGTTCATCCCCCATTCTTTTGTAAGCTTATATTGCAATCTTACCCTGTCAGGATAATTTTCCAAATCTATATATGTATCGAAACATTAAAGCTGCACTCTAAATTTGTATGTTTCCAGGGAACTTTGCTGATTCGGGCATCTGCTTATCCGCACAGTGCCGCAGAAAAACCTGCGGCACTGTGCGGATATAACCTATCACATCCGAAAACGGTAAGATACTTCCTGTCGAAAAAAGAATTCAGTTATGATCCGGATCACTGGCAAGAGAATGAATCCCATATGATCTAACCAGAGTTTTTTGCTCGTAATAGCAGATAATACACTGTTTAACGGCGTACACATTACGCTGTTCTACATGACAAATAGAATATAACTGCTGATTTCCGACATATAGATTTCTCATCACCTTATGCTGGTAATCGTAGGCATATTCGTCTATTTGCGGCCTGTCTCCCATCCTCGAATGCGAACATCCGGCAGCCCTCGTGGTTCCGGCTGAACTTCCGATACATAACACCGCAGCAAGCAGCAGAACTGCACCTTTTTTTAATCCTTTCATCCTGATTCCTCCTCTTTCCGTATTTCTCTCTGCAACAATATCAGTTTCACATAATCCGCCTTCCGTACCCAATTGTCCATTGTTTCTGGTATTCCTTACCTCTTATGTACTTTCTTTTCTCTTTCAGGGTATTTTATCTTAAGTTGTCAGATTTCGAAACTATACGCCCCCTTTTTTGTCCTGAATATAAAGCCGGCAAATCATAACGCTGGTCATTTTCTTATCCGTCCGCCTATTTGCTGTCTCATATTATATCATCTGTTTACTTTCAAAAAAAGGTCTTTTCACCGGCACCTGAAAAAATTCTACCGTGGCAATTACAAAACATTTTCCATATATAATATTTCTGTAAAAGCAAATCTTACAATAGCTGGTTTACAAATCCATAGATTATTGAGTCAGAAACACATACTAGATCGGGAGACGCAGGGCAGGCTCCGCCCTGGCGGCGAAAGCTCAAAAGAAGAAGCCGCCTTCAAATTCTTTTTTGTAAAATTCCTCTGTAATCCTCCATTTAATATCATTATGCGACAATTCAAACAGGCAGCAGCATTCCCGGATCATCCGCCGGCACCGTTCCCGGTTTGCGCCGTCGTCCAGCAGCGTGCAGGCAATGGTCAGATAGTCGTTCGCCAGCGCCCCGAGCTTTCCGCAGCCAAGATGATACCGCACCGCCCGGATTCCGTCCGCGGCCGAACAGCGGAGCGCGGCCTGATTGCCCAAAAGCAGCGTATATGCAAGATAATGATATTCCGGCCTTACCCTGCTCCGTTCAAACTCGCCCAGCAGCCATCCGTACAGCCGTTCCGCTTCCTCCGCCCTCCCAAGCCTTTTCAGCAGAATCGCAATAGAATTCAACAGATATGTTTCGTTCTGAAACGGAGGACGATAACCGTACTCCTGAACCCCCATCCCTTTTCTGGGACGTCCGCGCCCGGGCCGGACAGCCTTCCTAAGCTGCCTCATCTCCTCCATCTCCTCCGGCAAAACCCGGTAGGTCTGCCGGAGCAGCTCCCGGCTTTCCGACAGCAGCTCCTCCAAAGTCCGCGTCCCATCCTCGCGCGCAATTACATTGCGGAGCATCTTCAGCGCCCGCAGGTTCTCCGGCACTGTCATATCCAGCTGCTGTTCCAGCTCCGGCAGACGCTGACGGATTTCACCGTACCGCCGTCTCCCAACCATTCCCTGTATTTCCTGCCGCAGCTCAAGCACCTCAAAAGAGTCCGTAATGACAAAGCCGCTCCTCCGCCCTCTGCTCAATCCAAATTTTCCCAGCAGCTGCCGGAATCGAATGCCTGCCGGCGAGCTTTTCGCCCTCTCGATTTTCCGTATCTCCCTGGCATTCCGGTAGATCCCCTCCGCTGTCTCCTCCTGGGTCATTCCCCCGGCAAGACGCTCTGCCAGAAACAGCTCGCTCTCCAGGTAATACGCCTTCCGGCAGCAGTTCCAGAGCAGGCAGGACTGAGGCTCCCACGCTTTGCCAAACTGCCTGTGCAAATGTTCCAGCGCCTCCAGATAGGCCCGGCAGCGCTCCTTGGTCAGCGCCCCGGCAGCGGCCTCAGCCGCTCTGATTTTCGTCCCGCGTGCCTCCGAAAAACACTCCAGCAGAGTGCGCAGCAGCGGACGCATAAAATATTCGATATTGTTCCGCCGGAGCTCCTCAATCGCGCATGCGCACAATCCGGCGGCCCGCGCCGTCCGCCCTTTGTCCGCCTCCTCCTCAGCGGCCAGCCAGGCATATTTCGCGTAAATCTTTGCATGCTCTTCCGCATCGGTGATCCGATGCTCTATATACACTCCGCACTGTTCCAGAAGCTCATCTGCAGGCTTTTTCTGCAAACGGCGCATGCGCACCAGCGCCAGTACATTCTCCAGCTCAGCAGTGGAAATCAGATATTCCGTCCAGTCTGCGCGCCGCCAGCACGGAAAGGTTGTGTCCAGCGCCCGTTCCAGCCATTCCTCTGCCTCCGCCGCATCCCCCCGGAGCCGGCTGGCGGCAAGCGCGCGCAGACGGCAGGCATACATCCGATGCACCGCGCCTTTTTCGCCCGCCTCCTTCTCATACCGCTCAACCGCACGCTCCGACCACTCCGCCCGCCCACGGAAAATACTTACCGCGATCTGTGCGCGCAGCCTCTCCTCCCGGTACTCCTTCCAGGAAAGAATATACTCCAGCTTATCCGGGCATTTTCCCAGCCGCTGCAGCAGAATCCGGAACAGCGGCAGGCCGCATTCCTCTCTGTTTTCCTCAATTTCCTTCAGCGAGCTGCGCGAACAGAGCCCGGCCGCCAGACGATGCGGCCGGATCCCCTGTGTTTCCCGCATTTTTTTAATGAAATCGCCCGCATCCGCCATGGCCCTGCGAAAACACCTCCGTCTCCTCCCGCAGCCGCAAAACTACTCATCTGCCTGCCAGCCCATCACATCCCGGATGGCCTTTGCCAGCGCTTCGGCGGCAATCTCATGATTCGCCTCGGTCGGATGCCAGTCCGCGGCAACCCCCAGCGTCTGATCCTGAACGGCAAGACGCAGCGTATGAACCCGGGTGTCGCCGGTTTCGGCCGTGTACTGCTCCGCAGCCCGCTCCATTGCGCCGCAGAGTTCCTGTCCCATAAGCCCGAGCGTACAGAAAATCTCGGCATCCGGATTTTTTTCCCGGATTGTTTTCAGGAACGCGGCGTACGCATCCGTATACTCCTGCTGTTTCGCAGCATCCTGCCCGCAGTAGCTCGCGTCATTGGTTCCCAGATTAATCACGATAACCTCCGGCACAAAACGGGCAAAATCCCATTTTATCATCTGCGGCTGAATGCCGGAGCCGTAGCTGGCATAGCAGTTTCCGAGCTTGTCATAATAGTCCGGCAGACGCTGGGCCTCAACCTTTTTATCCGGATTGTCGGTATAGCCCGAAATAATCCCGTAGCCGCTGATGGAAACCATGCTGTAATCCGCGTCCAGCGCCTGCGCCGTTTTCCAGGCGTACGCCTTTGTCACATCCTCAGTTTCCGTCGAAAAATGATGATTCCGGTTCTCATCGTCTACGCCGTAGCCGCAGGTTATGGAATCTCCGATAAATTCAATGGTATGCGCCCTGTTTTCCGCGGGGCGGATACTCTCTCCGCTCTGCAGCTCAACCGGCCGGATTGCCACAGTGGACATCGCCGTCTCAGAAAGCTTGACAATGCGCACACGCACCGTCTGCACCTCTTCGCTGTCCGTCACCGTTACGGTCTGAAGCTTTGAAGTCAGCATAATATCCTGTACCCGCTCGTCGTTGACATAAATCGCCACGCGGGCGCAGTTTTCCCTCTGCTGCTCATTCGCTGCGCTGTCCCCCTGCAGAGTAAGCTCCAACCGGCGCCCCGTAAAATCAAACTCCGCTCCGGATCCGGAAAACGCGCACAGCAGATTCTTGTCAAGCATCGGCTGCGTCCTGCCGAGAAGCTTGACCGTATCCGCATTCAGAACAACGGTCTGCGGTCCGTCGTTCTCCTGGTCAGGACTCTGCGTAACTCCAGCGCTGTTTCCTGGTTCGTCCTGATCTGAACTGTCTGCGGAGCCGCTTCCCGGTCCATCCTCATTCTGGCCGTTCGATGATCCGTTTCCTGCTCCGTCCTTATCATGGCTGCCTGGCTGCCCGTCGTCCCCCGTATCTTCCGCATCCGGAGTATTCTCTTTCCCATCTCCCGGCTGCTGCATACCGGAGCCCGCTGTCGGCTCCGTGTCCGCATCCTTCCCGGACGGCCCGCCGCAGGATGCAAGGACAAGCGACAGCAGTGCAGCATATAAAATCCTGAATCTTCCGTGGTTCTTTTTCATCTTTCATCCTCCAATATTCTATAAGTTTCATAGATAGTCCTGAATAAAATACACTTATTATTTTGTATAAATCTTTTATATACTATTTTTGCATCGACAAACCCGATTTATCTAATCACTCTCAGAGCTGTCATTTTGGAAAACAGTTTCATTACAGCAATTCAGCTTTATTGCCGCAATAACAATTTTATGTAATTCTGCTTTTCCGGCAGAGTGTATTTCCTTCCGCTTTAAGGATAATCGTTTATATCCTGATAAATCATATCCACAGCCTCTTCCAGCGATACCTCCTCCCTGAATATTCGTTCCGGAATTATTCCGATAAAATCCTTCTCCTTCCACCGGCGGCGCATTTCCGCTTCCCCGGATTCAAACCTTTTATCCTTTGCGGCACTTGATTTCCCGCTCCCGGAATTCCCGCGTAATATAACTAAATTGTACATCTTATTTCTCTTTCCTCACTTTTATACATCTTATAGAACTCTCCTTTTTCTTTGCATATTTCACTCCCTCTCTGTTTTGTTCCTATTATGAACTGCTGCTGTTCGGAAAGCAACCGTTTTTATAATATTTCATCAAAAAAACGGCACGATATTATCATAAAGTTTCTGCACCTGAGTCTTTGCAGCAGGCCGAAGGGAGACTCCTCCTCTGCCGCCGGCCTGCTGAGGTTCGTCTGCCGATGCCTTCGCGGATCGTGTACTTACATCCGGAATGCTCCGTTCATTTTCGTGATCCCCTTCGCCTGCTTTCTGGCAGCTCTGTACCCACGTCCGGAATGCTCCTGAGGCACTGCAGATGAGCTCCCGCTCCGCCGCTTTTTGCTGGCCCTATAAAAAAATATTGTTCTGGGATTTTTCTTAATGCCAATATTGCGATATGATAGCTCCGATATTTAAGAAGGAGGTAGATTTTCATGAAAGAAGCAAAAAAGAAATATGCTGTGCTGACTCTGGCCGGCGCATGTGCCGCTCTGGCCGGGCTGATCACTGCAGCAGCGGGCTACCGCCGGAATACCGACGGCAAAATTACAGAGGAAGATTTTCTTGTTTTCACCGGATTTTTTCTGACCATCATCGGCATGCTGCTTCTGGTCAGCAGCCTGATGCGCCTCCTGTCCAGAAAACCGCCGGTAAAATACAGCAGCGCAGAACGAACCAGGCGCCTGGCCTTTTCCGCCCTTTTCATGGCTCTCGCATACATCGGATTTCAGTATTTTCGATTTGATCTGACAGTAGCAGGCGAAAAAACAGCATTCCATCTGGGCAATACCTTCGTCGTTCTCGCCGCGCTGCTGCTGGGCGGCACTTGGGGCGGAATCGCCGGGGCGGCAGGACTGACGATCGCAGATTTTTCGTCCGGCTACGTCACGAGCGCTCCGAAAACTCTTTTTCTTAAGCTGTGCATCGGCCTGATCGTAGGTTTTGTGGCGCATACCATATGTCATCTCAGCCGCGCACACGGGGCAAAAAAAATCCTGCACATAACGATAGCCGCTTCGGTCTGCGGCCTCGCTTTCAATATTGTTGCCGACCCGCTCGTCGGATATTTTTACAAAAAATACCTCTTTGGGCTGCCGCAGGATATCGCATCCACGCTCGCCAAGCTGTCTTCCCTGACGACGGGCATCAATGCCGCCCTGTCCGCACTGCTCTCCGTGGTACTGTACATTACCCTCCGCCCCGCACTGGAAAAATCCGACCTGTTTTTCCGACTGGAAAAGGAACCGTACCCCTGTCATGCTCCGGAAAATAAACCGCAGAAGGGAGACTGACCATGGAAAAAAAACAGACGCAGAAAAAAATCGCCGTTGTCAACGATCTCTCCGGCTACGGGCGATGCTCCCTCACCGTTGCTCTTCCCGTTATTTCCGCACTGGGACTTCAGTGCTGTCCGCTGCCGACCGCCATTCTGTCAAACCACACCGGCTATCCGGATTTCTTCTTTGACGATTACACGGATCGCATGCCGGAATACATCGCTCGCTGGAAATCGCTCGGCTTTGAGTTTGACGGCATCCTCACAGGCTTTCTCGGTTCGGCGGCACAGATTGATATCGTGGAGCGCTTTATCCGCGATTTCCGCCGGCCTCCGTCGGAGAACTCTTCCCTCTGCGCCCCGGAAGACAAAGCGTCCCGCCGCACCGTCGTTATAATTGATCCGGTGATGGGCGATCACGGCCGGGTCTACTCCACCCTTACGCCGGAACTCTGCATCAGAATGAAGCAGCTGGCCGCTCTCGCAGACGTGCTGACACCGAATATTACAGAAGCCTGCATTCTCACCGATACCCCATATCAGGCCCATTTTTCCCGGACGGAGCTCTGCCGTCTTCTTGAACGTCTGGCATCGGTCTGCAGCGGCAGGATTGTAGTTACCGGCGCGGACGCAGGCACATTTCTATATAATATTGTCTGGGACCCTGCCGACGGCATCCCCCTCTTTCTGCGCAAAAAGCGTGTGGCGGCTGAGCGCAGCGGTACGGGAGATCTTTTCTCCTCCATCGTCGCGGCCAATGTCGTAAAGGGCGCGCCGCTGGCCGATGCCGTGCGTGCAGCTGCGGATTTCGTCAGACTCTGCCTTGTTGAGACGGAGCGCCTCCGCACGCCCGCGGCGGATGGTGCCGCATTTGAAACGCTGCTGAAGCTGCTGATGAGGGCATAGTTCTCCCGCACCGCACCCATCCCGGAAGACAGTAAAGTTCCATGCGCTGCATGGCGTCAGTCTTTCTGATCCCCGCAGAAAAACGCAACAGCAATCGCTCCCGGACCGGCGTGGGTTCCGATCGTCCCGCCGACCGTCGAAATATCAAGCTGCTCTGTATTCTCCTTCCAGATCATCTCGCTGTCGCGGATGTATTTCCGGAGCAGCTCGTCGCTCAGACCCGTGTAACCGAGAAAATACGGCATGGAAAAATCAACGCCGCCCGCCTGCCGGATCTGCTCCACCAGCAGATTGTTTCCCTGTCTGGAACCGCGCGCCTTTCCAAGGATCACCACCTCGCCGTCCTGCGCCGCGACAACAGGCTTGATTGAGAGCAGCCCGCCGGCGAATGCCGTCAGCCGGGAAACCCTTCCTCCCTTTTTCAGATATTCCAGCGTATCCAGCAGCGCCACAAGACGAATCCTCTTTTTCGAGCGCTCCAGTTCCTCAGCGATCTCCCGGGCTTCCATACCGCTCTCCCGCAGGCGCAGCGCATATTCCACAAGCGCCCGCTCGCCCACCGTCACGTTTTCGCTGTCCACAACATAGACGCTGCCTTCAAATCCGCGTGCCGCCGTTACGGCGCTCTCCCAGGTGCCGGAAAGCTTCGACGACATGGTGACCGCCACCACCTGCTCCCCCGCCTCTGCCGCCTGCCGGAATGCCTCCTCAAAGGCATACGGCGTAACCTGGCTTGTGCGCGGCAGCTCATCGCTCTCCACCAGTCTCTCGTAAAATTCTCTGTGGGACAGATTCACTCCGTCCTGAAATTCCTCTTCGCCGAACGTTATCGCCATCGGCAGGATGCTCATTCCTTCCCTCGCCGACGCATCCATGTCGGATGCGGAATCCGTGATAATTCTGATTTTCATTTCTCCCATTTTTTCCTCACATTCCGCCGCGCAAGCGGCAATTTAATCACGGAAAGCTCTCTGTCAGCGGACGGCGCAGAATTTCACAGCACCCTCCCGCGGACGGCCCCTTCTCCGTTCGCACTTTCCGCACAACGGCGGCCCGGATATCATTGTCCATCCGCTTTTACCCCGGAAAGAAAAAAACCTTGCAGAGGAAAATACACTTCTGGAATCTGCTGCCCGGCCGGCTCCGCCGCACTTTTTGCTTCTTTGCGCCGCCGCTTCTTCGGAAGCCATGGACAAATCCGCCGTTTTGGTATATAATAGCTTTCATCAGGGCCCTGCCGCACCGAAGCATGACTTTCTTGCAGAAATGCGGAGGAAAACAGGCCGTGCCTGCTTTGCGCAGGGCATCATCACCGCTGTGCCGCGCCCTTTCGGTAGATCGCGGAGGAACGAGGGAATCATGGGAAAACAAATAGAAAATCAGACCTTTGACGAGGAGCGTGCACTTTACCATCTCGAGGACGCCGAGGTAATCAACTGTACCTTTGCAGGGCCGGCGGACGGGGAATCCGCCTTGAAGGAGGCGCGCAACGTCACGGTGGACGGCTGCAGCTTTTCGCTGCGCTATCCGCTCTGGCACACGCATAAGTTCCGCCTGCGCGGCTGTTCCATGGATGTGCTGACCCGCGCCTCGCTCTGGTATTCCACGCAGGGCAGCATGGAGGACTGCAGGATTGACGGTATCAAATGCCTGCGCGAATGCGAGGATATCTCCATGAAGCACTGCACAGTAAATTCGCCGGAATTCGGATGGCGAAGCCGCCGGCTCCGCTTGACGGACTGCGAAATGGAATCGGAATATTTCTTATTCGAAGCCCGGGATGTCACGATCGACAAAATGAAAATGAAAGGAAAATACTCCTTCCAGTACATAGAAAACATGCAGATTGACCATTCGACGCTCGACACAAAGGACGCCTTCTGGCACAGCAGGAACGTCACCGTGGCAAACAGCACTATCCGCGGTGAATATCTCGGCTGGTATTCCGAGGGGCTGACGCTGATCAACTGCCATATCGCAGGGACGCAGCCGCTCTGCTACTGCACAGGTCTGAAACTGATCGGCTGCACGATGGAGGGCACCGATCTCTCTTTCGAATATTCGGAGGTTGATGCGGATGTCCGCGGAGAGATTCTCTCCGTAAAAAATCCGAAATCAGGGCGGATTGTCGCGGATAAAATCGGGGAAATCATTCTTGAGGCTTCCATTATGGAGAATCAATGCGAAATTCATGAGCGCACCTGACAGGAACCGCCGAAGCCAGCCTGAAAACGGAGGTGAAAGGTATGGATGAAAAATACTGCAGCTTTTTATTGCCGCCGGACGAGAACGTGCTTCCCTTCCTGAAAGCTATTGTGGAAGGGATGCCTGGCGGCTTTCTGATCTACCGCGCGGACGGCAATGAGGAAATTCTTCATATCAACCGGGCGGTTCTCCGCATTTTCGGCTGCGATACCGCCGAGGAATTCCAGGAGCTGACCGGAAACACCTTCCGCGGAATGGTGCATCCGGACGATATCGACGAGGTTGAAAAAAGCATAGCCGAACAGATTTCCAACAGCATATATGATCTTGATTATGTCGAATACCGTATCCGGCAGAAAGACGGTTCGACGCGCTGGATACAGGATTACGGGCATTTTATACACTCCCCGGTCTGCGGCGGCGACATCTTTTACGTGTTTCTTGAGGATGCCACGGAGCGGATGAAAAAAAGGATGTCCCACCTCGAAGAAATCAACCGTGAACTGATGGACGCCTACACAATGGAAAAGCAGTACCGGAAAGCGATTTTATACGATGCGCTCTACTTTTTTGAGGTGAATCTCACAGCAAACCGTTTTATTACGCCGATTACGCAGACCGTGGCGGAGCAGGGCTTCGGGCTTTTTCACGATTCGGAGATCACGGGTGATATGTCGTTTACCGAGTTTGTGGAGGTATGCTCGCAGAAGAAGGACGCCGAAGAGCTGGAGCGGTACCGGAAGTTTTTTGATATCGGAAGGCTTATCCAGTGCTTCCGGACCGGTGAGCTGGAGCAGACCTACGACAGCTGGGTCACGGATCACATCGGCAGAAAACGCCTGTCCCATTATGTCATTCTGCTGGGAAGCAACAAATTCAGCGGCGATATCGTCGCATTGATCATGACAAAGGATTTTACGGAGCAGATGGAGCGCCAGGAGCTGCTGCAGAGTTCGCTCCAGCAGGCGCAGGCGGCACATTCGGCCAAAAATACATTCCTGGCCAATATGTCCCACGACGTGCGCACGCCGCTTAACGCCATTCTCGGCTTTACTGATCTGATACAGCTCCACAGGAATGAGCCGGATAAGGTCGGGGAATATCTGGAAAATATCAAACTCTCCGGCCGGCAGCTCCTCACAATTATAAACGAGGTGCTTGAGGTAACCCGAATGGAAGCCGGCAACGCTGCCCTTGCTGAGACGGAATGCCATTTAAGCGATCTGCTCGCGGACACGGAAAAGGCCGCGCTCCCGGCGATGAACGCCAAAAACCTCTGTTTTACCGTGGATGTTTCCGGCGTAGAGCATTTTAATGTGCTTGCGGACCGGATTCGGATTCGGGAAATTCTCTGCCAGCTTCTCGACAATGCGGCAAAGTACACTGAGCCGGACGGCGCCGTTATTCTGACGGTTTCGGAGGAGCCTTCCCGCGGCGGATACGGGTGGTATGTTTTTATCGTAGAGGACAGCGGGATCGGCATTTCCGAGGAGTTTATGGAGCACCTTTTCGAGCCGTTTGCAAGAGAACAGAATACGACAAAAAGCCGCGTGCCGGGAAGCGGCCTCGGAATGACGGTCGTTAAAAACCTTGTTGAGATGATGCAGGGCAAAATTGAGGTTGAGAGCAGAATCGGAAACGGCAGCAAAATTACCGTTACGCTCCTTCTCCGGCAGCTGGAGGGCGACTGTTCCGGACCAGAGGCCGCTCCGCTCCTTGATATCCCTGCTCCTGAAATGCGGATTCTGCTGGTTGACGACAACGAAATCAACCGCGAAATCGCCAAGGCTCTGCTGTCGGAGGAGGGCTATATCATAGAGACAGCATCCGACGGGGATATTGCGGTCGAAATGGCTAGAAGCTCGAGTCCCGGCTATTACTCGCTGGTTTTAATGGATATACAGATGCCGTCCATGAACGGCTACGACGCCGCAAGAGCAATCCGCGCGTCGGAAAATCCGATTATCGCCGATATCCCGATTATCGCACTTTCTGCAAATACGTACGCGGAGGATCAGAAGAAATCAATCGAATCCGGGATGGACGCCCACGCCTCCAAGCCGCTGGACATAGCGGATCTGCAGGAAATCATTCAGACCGTCCTGTCGCGCAGAGCGGGAAGTGCGCATAAAACGCCGTGACGTCCGCCGCCTGCCGCGGACAGGATAAAGATACACACGGAACGAAACAGGCGAGGTGCAGCCGGCTCTGCAGAGCTTACGGCACAGAAAAATACCCGCACGGCAACACGGTTCAACAACAGGGGAGGATAACAGCATGAAATCCAGCAAATCAAAAAATTCCATGTATAGAAACACGCGGAACTTTTTGTTCTCGAGCGCCTGCTTCCTGATCATACTATGTATTATTGTATTTTCTGTGGTAGGGGCATATATGAAAAAAAACAGCGATGATACCATCGACGATATCGGCACTATTTACATGTCGGAAATGAGCACTCAGCTGCGTGAAAAATTCAATGCAGTCGTTGAACTCCGGTTTCTTCAGCTGGAGGGACTGATTCAGCGGACTCCGCCGGAGACGGACAATTACGGTCAGGAACTGATGGAGGAACTGACCTACGGCGCAAATATCCGCGGCTTCAGCTTTCTCGGCCTTTACACGGCGGACGGAGAAAATGAAATCCTTTTGGGCACGGACATCAGCCCGTCCGACGAAACGGAATTCTCCCGGGCAATCCAGGGCAACGGCAACAAGGTCACCAGCGGCGTAGACGAGAACGGGGAACGGATTCTGCTTCTTGTTAACGACGTGGAATATCCCATGAAAGATAATCAGAAGAGCAAGGTGCTTGTCGCAGGTTTCCCGATGAGCTATATGCAGGAAACGCTCGGCATGGATTCGGACAACTCCATGATCTATTACCACATTATCCGGCGGGACGGCTCGTTTGTCATCCGCAGCGGGGCAGCCTACCGAGAAAACTACTTCAGCAGAATGCTGGAGGTTTTCTCGGAACTTGACGGAAAAAGGCCGGAGAACTATGTGGATGAGCTCCGGACCGCCATGGAAACCAACTCCAGTTACTCGTCGCGCGTGCTCAGCGAGGGCTCTCTGCAGCAGATGTTCTGCTCCGCCTTGGCGGGCACGGAATGGTATCTGGTGGCCGTGATGCCGTACAGCATCCTGAGCGACGCGGTTACTTCCCTGGCAAATACGCGCCAGACCACGATGCTCTCAGCCTGCGGTATTATTCTGCTGGGTGTGCTGATTATCTTTATTATTTACTATCATCTGTCACAGCGGCAGCTGAAAGAGCTGGAACGGGCGGAGCAGGAGGCTGTGCATGCCAATCTGGCAAAAAGCGAATTCCTGTCCAATATGAGCCATGACATCCGGACTCCGATGAACGGCATTATGGGCATGACCGGCATTGCGATGACCTGTATTGACGATAAGGAACGGCTGAAGGATTGTCTGTCAAAAATTGCGCTTTCCGGCAAGCATCTGCTCGGACTGGTAAACGATGTTCTCGATATGTCAAAAATCGAGAGCGGAAAGCTTTCTCTCAATATCGACAAGCTTTCCCTCCGGGAGACGATGGAAAGCCTTGTCAATATCGTACAGCCGCAGATTAAAGCGAAAAATCAGCATTTTGACATTTTTATCCGCAAAATCGAATCGGAGGATGTTTTCTGCGATAATGTCCGCCTGAACCAGATCCTGATCAATCTGCTCTCAAATGCGGTAAAATATACGCCGGAAGGCGGCCGGGTCAATATCTATCTTGAGCAGGAGCCTTCCCCTCTAGGCTCCCATTATGTGAGGTGCCATTTCGGCGTAAAGGACAACGGTATCGGAATGACGCCGGAATTTCAGAAAACCATTTTCGACTCCTTCACGCGCGAAAAAAATACCCAGGTTGAAAAAACCGAGGGAGCCGGCCTCGGAATGGCAATTACAAAATGTATTGTCGACGTGATGAAGGGTTCCATTGAGGTGACAAGCGAACCGGGAAAGGGAAGCGAATTCCATGTTGTGCTTGATCTGGAAAAAGCGGATATCTGTGAGGAGGACATGGTTCTTCCTTCCTGGAAGGCACTCATGGTTGACAATAATGAGGAGCTTTGCCTGAGTGCTCTTCAGGCCCTGAAGGAGATCGGTCTGGATGCCGAATACGCGCTCGGCGGCGAGGAAGCCGTACGCATGGTTGAAAAGCGCCATGCCGCCCATGACGATTATCAGGTAGTTATTCTGGACTGGAAAATGCCGGGGATGGATGGACTGCAGGCAACACGGGAAATCCGCAAGCTGCTCGGCGAGGAAACTCCGATCCTGATTATTTCCGCATATGACTGGAGCGATATTAAGGATGAAGCCCTGAAGGTCGGTGCGAGCGGATTTATCTCGAAGCCGCTTTTCAAGTCTAATCTATATCTCGGACTGAGCCGCTATATCCTGGACGAGGCTGATGAAAAGCAGCAGCGCAGAGAGCCTCAAACCGAGGATTTTACCGGCATGCGCATTCTGCTCGCCGAAGATAACGAAATCAACTGGGAAATTGCAGAAGCGATTCTCACATCCGCAGGCTTCCAGGTTGATCACGCCGAAAACGGTAAAATCTGCGTAGAAACCTTTGTTGCCTCCGAGGTTGGACATTATGATATCGTTCTGATGGACATCCGGATGCCTGTTATGAGCGGCTATGACGCGGCAAAGGGAATCCGCGCCAGCGGACGGCCGGATGCAAATCTTCCGATTTTCGCCATGACGGCCGACGCATTCTCGGAGGATATTCAGCATTGTATGGAATGCGGAATGAACGAGCATGTCTCTAAGCCGATCGACATGGAAAAGCTGCTCCGGCTGCTGACAAAGTATCTGAAAAATTAGCTGTTATCAGCACTCTGTTTTATGTCTGAAAAAGACAGAAAAGCAGGGAGGGAACCGGCCGCCTGCCGGGTTCCCTCCCTGCTTTTTCATATTCGTTACTTTGTTTCTGCGCCGTTTTTGCTTTTCCTGCGCTTTCTTTTTTCCGAACTGCCTTTCTTTATGGTCTGTAAACCCTGCCGACGGTTTCTTTTTTCAGGACAGGTACGTTTTTCGTTTACCTGACAGGCACGAACGAACCCAGACTTCTGCATATACTCTCCTGCGTCTTTCAGGCCCGCTTTTTCCCCATGCTGTCAAGCAGCTGCTGCTTCACCTGGTACAGCTCGTTCGAGAGATCGACATAGACCTCCTGCGGATTGACCAGACGCTTTGTTTCGTCCCAGAGCGTCTCCTTCTCCTTTGTACAGTAATCACGCAGTTCCATTACGGACGGGGAGCTGTAGACGCATTCGCCGTCCCGGAACACCGGCACAAGAATTTCCCTCATGGTGTACGTTCCCGGCTCCAGCCAGGTTTTTTTCCAGGTCGCAACCGGGTCGAACAGCATCAGCGCCTCGTTCTCATTGTACTTTTCGCCGACCAGGGCAATCAGATCCGCGCGTATTTTTCCTGTCGATTTATCATAGATCCGGTAGACCGTTTTATTGCCCGGATTCGTAATTTTCCACTGATTTTCGGAAAGCTTGATTTTCGGGACAAATCTATCGCCCCGCATTACCGCAGCCAGCTTGTAGACGCCGCCGAATGCCGGACATTCCTTGCTGGTAATCAGATTCGTGCCCACGCCCCAGGAGTCAATGGCGGCCCCCTGCGTTTTCAGAGAATCAATCAGATATTCGTCCAGATCACTTGATGCGCAGATTGACGCTCCGGTAAAACCGGCATCATCCAGCATTTTCCGGGCGCATTTGGACAGATAGGCAAGATCACCGCTGTCCAGGCGGATGCCGTATTTTTTCAGCATGCGGCCTGCATCGCGCAGTTCCGTAAACACGCGGATGGCATTCGGCACACCGGAGCGCAGCGTATCGTAGGTATCGACAAGCAGTGTTGCATTCTGCGGGTAGAGCTCGGCGTATTTGCGGAACGCAGTCAGCTCATCCTCAAAGCTCATAATCCAGCTGTGCGCATGAGTTCCGAGCGCCGGTACGCCGAATCTCTTTGCGCAGAGCACGTTGCTTGTGCCGATGCAGCCCCCGATCACAGCCGCTCTGGCCCCGTAGGTGCCGGCATCCGGCCCCTGTGCGCGCCGCAGGCCGAACTCCATCACGCCCTCGCCGCGTGCTGCGTAGCACACCCGGGCCGCCTTGGTCGCAATCAGGCTCTGATGGTTGACAATATTGAGGATCGCTGTCTCCACAAACTGAGCCTCCATAATCGGCGCAATCACCTTGATCAGCGGCTCCATCGGAAACACAACAGTTCCCTCCGGGATCGCGTAGAGATCGCCTGTAAAACGAAAATGGCGAAGATAATCCAGAAAGGCTTCATCGAAAGTATTCAGACTTCGGAGATATGCGATATCTTCCTCATCGAAGCGGAGGTTTTTGATATAGTCAATTACCTGATCCAGACCGCAGCAGATTGCATAGCCGCTGCCGGTCGGATTGGTCCGGTAAAACGCATCGAAAATCACTGTTTCCTTTGTGCCGTTCCTGAAATACCCCTGCATCATCGTAAGCTCATAAAAATCTGTCAGCAATGTCAAATTCTGATCCGTCATTTCGTCCTCCTCTCTGTGCCGCGCCTTCAACCGATTAGTTCCGTATGAGCCGCTTTCCACAGCTGCCTTCAAAGCGCCCTTTCCGGTATCGCAGCGCCGGAGCCGGAAAAGTCTGATCTTTCTCCCGGCCCCGGCAGTTCTGCTGCTTTCTGCGGCTTCGGCCCGCTCCTTCCAGCCTCCGGCGCTTCTCCCGCTTTCTCCACGGCTTCAGCTCATTTCTCGGCCTCCAGCTGCTCGGCTGCTTTCTCCGCTGCTTCAGCTCCTTCCGGCCTCCGGCGCTTCTGCTGCTTTCTCCACGGCTTCAGCTCATTTCTCGGCCCCGGCTACTCCGCTGCTTTCTCCGCTGCTTCAGCTCCTTTCCGGCCCCCGGCTGCTCTGCTGCTTTCTCCGCTGCTTCAGCTCCTTTCCGGTCTCCGGCTGCTCAGGCTTAAGCCGTCGGCATTTCTATGCCTTAGTATGCCTTGCCCCAGTATACCAGCGCTTTGGCCTGCTTTCCACAGCACACGCAGGTATCTGCGATATGCTTCTGCTCAAACGGCATGCAGCGGGAGGTGGCTCCGGTTTTTTCCTTGATTTCCTCCTCGCAGGCACGCTCGCCGCACCACATCGCCTTTACAAAGCCCGGCTTATCAGCCACGATATCACGAAACTCCTCCGTGCTGTGCGCTTCATAAGTGTGCGCATCGCGGTGTTCGCGCGCGCGCTCCAGCATTTCCCGCTGCATGGCGTCAAGAATTTCTCCTGCCTTCTGCCCGATCTCATCGAGGGATGCAACCGTCTTTTCTCTTGTATCGCGGCGTACGATCACCGCCTGATTTGCCTCAATATCCTTTGGTCCGATCTCGATGCGGATCGGTATTCCTCTCATCTCCTGCTCCGAGAATTTCCAGCCCGGCGATTTGTCCGAATCATCCACCTTCACGCGGAACGCTCCCAGCTTCTCCCTGAGCTCGGCCGCCTTCTCCAGCACGCCCTCCTTCTTCTGCTGAATCGGAATAATCATAACCTGCGTAGGCGCGATTTTCGGCGGCAGCACAAGCCCGCTGTTGTCGCCGTGTACCATAATAACTGCGCCGATCAGGCGGGTGGAAATCCCCCAGGAGGTCTGATGGACGTATTTCAGAGTATTGTCCTTGTCCGTATACTGAATGCCGAACGCCTTCGCGAAGCCGTCGCCGAAATTATGGCTCGTGCCGGACTGAAGCGCTTTGCCGTCGTGCATCATAGCCTCAATCGTGTAGGTGGACTCCGCACCGGCAAACTTTTCCTTGTCGGTCTTTTTTCCCTTTATCATCGGGATGGCAAGCACCTCCTCGCAGAAATCCGCGTACAGGTTCAGCATCTGTTCCGTGCGCTCCTCGGCCTCCTCGGCCGTCGCGTGCGCGGTATGCCCCTCCTGCCACAGAAATTCCATCGTGCGCAGGAACGGCCTCGTTGTTTTCTCCCAGCGCACAACCGAACACCACTGATTGTAAACCTTTGGCAGATCGCGGTAGGATTCAATAATCCTGGAGTAGAAATCACAGAACAGCGTCTCGGAGGTCGGCCGCACGCAGAGCCTTTCCTGCAGCTGCTCCCCGCCGCCGTGCGTCACCCAGGCCACCTCCGGCGCAAAGCCCTCCACATGGTCCTTTTCCTTCTGCAGCAGGCTCTCCGGTATGAACATCGGCATATAGACATTCTCCACGCCGGCCTCCTTGAAACGGGCATCCAGCTCCTTCTGCAACAGCTCCCAGATCGCATAGCCCGCCGGGCGGAAAATCGTGCAGCCCCGCACGCCGGAATACTCCACAAGCTCCGCCTTCCTCACCACATCCGTGTACCACTGGGCGAAGTCCTCCTCCATCGGCGTAATCGCCTCCACCAGCTTCTTTTCGTTCGCCATCGTTCTCCTCCATTCTGTGTGTATGCCTCCGCCGCCCTGCCGATATCGCCTTGGGCAGGAAATGCACTGCCTTCTGCCCGAGGCGCCGGGCACAGGCCGCTCCCGCGGCTTTCCCCGTGCATATACAAAACGGCCCCTTATATCGCTATAAGGGACCGAGGACATCGGCGGTACCACCCTAATTAACTGCCGCAGCACGGCAGCTCTCTTTCTTTTCCGATAACGCAGAAATGCGCCCTGTTTTCACAGGGAAGCTCCAAGGCCGGTTCTGCCTGCGCACCATGGGGAGTTTCACCGGTTATCCCCTCTCTGCAATGACCGCCGGACATACTAATCCTTTTCAATGCCTGCTGCACAGGATACCTTCTCCGGCCCCGCAGCATACCCGACGCTGCACACTTTCTGCCCCGCCGGTATATTGGTTAGATTTTAGCCTTCCGTCGGCGGTTTGTCAAGCAGAAATTCATCTATGCAGCAGCGGCAGCACAAGACGGGATGCATGCGTTTGTCGTGGCAGCGGTCGGCATTCTTATCGACATATATGCGAAGATGTGCTATAATATAACCAGATCAGCGAAATTATACCGCATAACCTGACAATACATAAAACCGGATCAGGGCGGAACAGCTGCTGCATTGCCGTGCCGGCAGCTAAAGTTTTTCTTCAGGAAAAGGGGGGACAGAAACCATGGAAAGCAATCATACCTTTATTCAGAACCTGAAAATAGAGGATGTACCGTGGCACAGGCTTACTACAGCCTACGGCAGAGCGACGGATTTCCCGGAATATTTTCAGATCATACAGGAAATGTCGGAGATCGACCGCGTAAGCGAGGCTATGACCGAAATCGTATCCTGCATCGAACATCAGGGCACTTTGTGGCATTCAACACCTCTGGCAATGGCTATATTTGCCCGCATATTCGAAAACGCCGTTTCCAAAATGGATACAAACGAATGCGCACGCTTTATTGCCGGAAACCTTCTGGAATTATTCCAGATCATCGCTGTATGCTTTCAAGATGCACAGGAGATGGGTTTTGCAGATGACGATCCTCTTCCGAATTTTTCCGATCTTCTGAAGGAGGAGTATCTCTGGTCGGAGGAATATGACCCGGATGAGGATGAAGCGCGCTACGAAGACGAACCGTTTCCGGAAGAGCTGTTCTGCAGCTTCTGGTTCTACTCATACGAAGTTCTCCAGTACTTAAGACCAATACTGGAAAAGCTGGAAGGCACAGCGCTTGACGCAGAGAATGTCCTGACGCTTCTGTAGCCTGAGGAAGGCTGTCGGAAAGCCTGTCAAATGATAAAAACTCTCCGTCCGGGAAGGAGAGCCGTACTTTCCTGCACAGGAGGGAGTGATCCCTCCTGCCGGGGAAAGTACACTATTTCCCGGCATGCCCGCGGCCGGGTCTTTCGCTGAAATTCAGTGCGGCACCTGTTCCGGTGCTCGGCTCAGCGGCTGTAATAAAAATCTTCACCCGGAAGCTCGCCGCCGACACTGTTCGGCTCCTGGTCATAAAGCACTTTCAGATAGCCGTCCACCTTCTCCTTCATTGCCTCCCCTTCAAGAAATACGATATTGCAGTACGGAATCGCCTTTTTGGCAACGGCTGCCTTGACAATATCATACTTTTCAACCAGCTCGGCCGCTTCCTCGACATGCTCTGTCACATACTGCGCGGAAGCCGCATATTCTTCCAGAAATGCGTCCAGCGCATCTTTGTTTTCTTCGGCAAATGCCTTGTTCACCACGACAACACCTGTTACAACGGAGCTGCCGTCGTCCGCATATTTCTCCCATTCCGCCGCCACATCGAGCGCAATGCGGAGCTTCTCGTTCTGCGACATGGCCACGGTCACATAGGGCTGGGGCAGCATGGCCACGGCATCCTCGCTCTCCGCCAGCACGGCGGCAACCTCCGCTGCCTCCGATTTGTACTCGACCGTCACATCCTTCTCCGGATCAAGCCCTGCCGCACGGAGAAGATAATTCAGCGTATATTCGGGAGTAGTTCCCTTGCCGGTGGAATAGATCGTCCGGCCCTTCAGATCCTCCGCCGACCGGATTGTCTCGCCGGTTTCCAAAATGTAAAGCACGCTGATGGTATTGATGGCTGCCACCTGTATGGCTCCGTCCGTCCGGTTGTAAAGCACGCTCGCCAGGTTGCACGGTACGGCTGCAATCGGAATTTCCCCCTTGATAATCTTCGGTGTAAGTTCATCCGCTGTGCCGGCGATTGTAAAATTATAATTGTTTGCCGTTGTTTTGTTTCCCGCATCCTCCATCACCTGAACCAGGCCGATCGCCGTCGGTCCCTTCAGCGCCCCAACAGCAATATCTATTTTCTCTGCGGATACCGTCGGCTCCGGCTCGTTATTTCCATTTTTTTCCTTTCCGCAGCCGGCGAGCAGACCTGCCGCCACCGCAAATGCCATCAGTGCGGCGGACACCCGCATGTTCCTCCTCCCCGCGGTTCTTCTGCCTCTTCCAGAGCCGAAGATGCTTCGGAAAACTCCCGTTTTTTCTGTGCTGCATTCATTTTTTTCAAACCTCATATTAATTTCCAATCCTCCCTTTTTCATTTTGGTCCCGGCCGCTTTTTCATGTTCCCGCTGTTTTCACTTCCGGTTTCTGCGGGACTTTATTCCATTTTTTTACATTTCTTCGGATTGTCCCAGATGCCGCCAAAAAGCCGTTCTACCCTTATGCCGTGCTCCAGCTTGGCGCTATCCGGCATTCGCTCTTTGTAGCCGTCGTCTTTTCCGTTTTTCAGCGCCTCCGGATTTCAGCCTGTCTACTGCTTCGAATACATCGTCTTCACATGGATGCCGCGCACCATGCCAAGCTTGCCGGAAAGTGAGCTGATCACATTATTCTCCGCGTCCAGAACAATGCTGATAATGCTGATTTCCCTCGGCTTGTACGGGATGCCCATCCGCCCGATAATATAAGCCGCGTAATCGTGCAGAATCCGGTTGACCTCTGCGGCCGCCTCGGGCTTTTCCACAACAATCCCGATCAGTGCGATTCTGGTTTCGTTCTCCATTCCTTCCTCCGTATCTTTTTGTCTGCCGGTATGGCCTGCGGCATAATCCGGCACAGTTTCCCGCTCTCCAGAGCACTGTTCAAAGGAATAACTCCGCGGGCGCGTCCGGCTGAAGAAGACGCAATCTTCCGCATGCCCCCCTGCAAAAGAAAACCCCTGTGCCAATTGCACAGGGGGATAATTTCCTATGGTGAAACACGGGAAAACAGACGCAGAAAGCAACCGCCCTACGCCTCATTTTTTCCTCTGCCTTACCACCCGGGACTTACCCTCGTGCCTCAGGACATTTTTCTTTGCGCACTTCTGCATCGGCAGACCGCCGTCTTTCCTCACCGCTTCCTGCGGCAGACCGCGCTCCTCTGCATCAGCTCAATTAATTATACCTCACTCTTCGCACCGGTGTCAAGCCGCCGGAAACTTTGATAGACAATACGCCCCGGCGGTTTCCCGAAAAAGCTGCCCGCGCCCTCCCGTCTGCATATTCCGGACCCGGACCCATGGCGGTTATTTCTTTCTTCCAAAGCCGAACCTGCGCAGCTTCTTGTCCTTCTTCTGGTTCTCCGGTCTCCGTCCGGCTTCTCCCTCATCCTCTTCGCGCGCCGCTGCTTCCGCCCCGGCTTCCCCGGCCTGCTTTTCCTGTTCTTCCTTCCACTGATAATATTCCGCATCAAGATCGGCTGCACTCTCTCCGAGCTGATCAAAATATGCCTGATTCACCCGAACCTCATAGCTTACCTTTTTCACCGGCGAATCATACGACTGTCCGACATCCTCATACAATGCAGTCCCGATCTTGCGCACCGGCCGGTTCTCTTCCTCGGCCCATTCCGTCTCCAGATCCGGCGACATCCTCGGATGCTTCACCGCCGGCCTGCGCTTCTTCCCGGATTTCGCTCCGCCCGGCTGCTTCTTTTTTTCTGCATTTCTGCCAGCTCCGGATTTACTCCCGCTGTTTCCCGGGCCGCCGCCGGAGACTTTTGCTTTTTTTCCGTTCCCTCCGGCATCCGCCGCACTGCGCTCCGGTGCTCCGCCCTGCTTTTCCCGGACATTTCTGCCGCGCCCCGATTCCTTCTGCAAGGCGGATGCAGCACGGCTCTCATCCTCCCGGGAATCCTCCGGCTCATCTTCCTTTCGGGACTCAGCGCCGCTATCCTCCTCGAGTTCCTCCTCCCCGGAGTCCTCCGGCTCATCTTCCTTGCGGGACTCATCGCCGTAATCCTCCTCGAGTTCCTCGTCCTCCTCGGATTCGTCCTCGAACTCTTCCTGCGCAAGCCTGCGCAGACGCGCATTCTCCCTGTAAATCAGACGAAGATATTTTTCTCCCTGCGCCATCGCGCGCAGCTGACGTTTGATTTCTTCCTGGTTTTCCGTCAGGAGCCTGGTCTGCCCGTCCAGCCAGTCAGCCACACGGGCGTATTCGCCCCACAGACTTTCCTTCGCCTCCGCAACAACATCCTCCAGCTCCTCCAGCATATTATCCGTATAGATCAGGGAAGCGGCATAGACATCTTCCGCGCCGGCCTGCGCCTGCTCCATCATTTTCTCTCCGCAGCGCCGGTACTCCGACAGTCCGCGCTCCCGGCTTTCCTCTGTTCCCTCATAGCGATCCAGCAGCGCTATCACCGCATAGTTCAGCTGTTCCAGCAGTCGGAACACCTCTTTTTTCGGCACAATGATCGTATTTTCCTTTTCGTCCCCGTACGGCTCGCATTTTGCGAACAGCACATGAATTCTGCGCATAATCTGTTCCAAATCTTCCATCGTGCATTCATTCCTTATTCGTTTTTGCATTAATCCCGATATTCAGTGTAACACATTAAGCGCTTTTTTTCCACCCTTATTTCCCGATGCACAGATAAGCAAAATATGCCGCATAGCCGATCAGCATAACCGCTCCTGCCGGTCGTGTAAGCTTTTTGCTCCGCACTACGCACAGAAGCAGCAGCACACCCGCTGCAACGGCGATCAGCATATCTGTCAGGAATCCGCGCGGAAACGGCACCGGTGTAATCAGCGCGGTTGTTCCGATAACAAACAGAATATTCATAATATTGCTGCCTACAATATTTCCGATTGCTATATCCGCCTTTCCCTTTCTTGCGGCAGAAACGCTGGTCACCAGCTCCGGAAGCGAAGTTCCGAGTGCGATAACCGTCAGACCGATAAATTTCTCCGACAGCCCGGCAATCTCCGCGAGCCTTGTCGCCGCATCTACTGCCACATCGCTGCCGAACACTACCAGCGCAAGCCCGCCGATTACACCCGCAAGCAGCTTCCAGACCTTTTCCTTCTTCTTTTCCGCTTTATCCTGATCCACCTGCTTCTGCCGCATGGCCATGCAGTAGAGATAAATCAGATACCCGAGAAACAGCAGCCAGAAAACGCCGCCCTCCAGCCGCCCGACCGCATTTCCCGTAAGGCCGAAGCCAAGCAGCAGAACCGTAATGCCGATCATAAACGGCATTTCATAGCGCACGGTTGACCTCTGCACCGCTACCGCTACAATAACGGAGGTTATGCCGAGAATCACAAGAATATTCAGGATATTGCTTCCTACAATATTTCCGATCGTAATATCCGCTGTTCCCTTAAATGCCGCCGATATGCTGACGGCGGCCTCCGGCGCGCTGGTTCCCATCGCAACGATCGTCAGACCGATCACCAGCTGCGGTATCCCGAACCTTTCGGCAATCCCTGCCGCACCGTCCACAAACCAGTCAGCTCCCTTGACCAGCATAACAAAACCTGCTGTCAACAGTATGATCTGCCATAAAATCTCCATGTCCTGCCTCTCTTTCCGCGCCGCAGCGCTCTCTTGTTTTTCGTCTTCCGCTTTCTTACGGCTTCCGCATTGTTTTCTGCTTTTTTGCAGTTTTCGCTTTTTTACGCCTCTGCTTCTTTTCCGCTCCCGCTCCTTTACTTATTTTGCATCCTTTTGCACTCTTTTACTGCTTCCGCTCCTGAAAACCGTTTTTTCTCCGCACAAGCAAAAAAAGACCTCTGCCGTAATTGAATTACGACAAAAGTCTCGTTGCTTCGTTGCGGACCGGATTTTTCAATCGTACTGACGATCGCACAAACATCCCGAGGGATGCCAACTACTCCCCTTTATCTTTTCTTAAAATATCAGACATCCTTCGGTTTGTCAAGGGATTTCAGGGGATTTTTTCTCCGCCCCGGTGCGATACGTCACATCACACTTTAAAACGGTAGCCAACTCCCCAAATCGTTTCAATATACTGCGGTTTTGATGTATTTACCTCAATCTTTTCACGAATTTTCTTAATGTGTACAGTCACCGTAGCAATATCACCGACGGATTCCATATCCCATATTTTCTGGAACAGCTCCTCCTTCGTGTAGACATGATTCGGATTTTCCGCAAGAAAAGTAAGAAGATCAAATTCCTTCGTGGTAAAGGTCTTCTCCTCCCCATTGATGTAAACACGCCTTGCGGTCTTGTCAATGCGGATGCCGCGGATCTCGATGATTTCATTTTCCTTCGCGTTGGACCCGATCAGGCGCTCGTAGCGCGCCATGTGCGCTTTTACACGCGCCACCAGCTCGCTCGGGCTGAACGGCTTTGTCATATAATCGTCCGCGCCGAGCCCCAGACCGCGGATTTTGTCGATATCATCCTTTTTGGCAGAAACCATTATAACCGGAACATTTCTGACCTCGCGTATCTGACGGCATATTTCGAAACCGTCCACCTTCGGAAGCATCAGATCCAGGATCACCAGATTGAACTCCTCCTTCAGCGCCCGTTCCAGTCCTGTATCGCCGCTGCTCTCGATCACAACCTCAAAGCCGGACAGCTCCAGATAATCCTTCTCCAGCTCCGCAATTGCCATCTCGTCCTCCACGATTAATATTCTGCTCATACAACCTCCGTTCTGCGCTCCGCATGCGACCAGCCGCCCGCGCTGTGTTTATTTTTCCGCCGGAGCATTTCCTCTGCTCCATGGCCTGCTCTTAGTGTTTTTGGAATGCCGGTGCCGCCGTTCTTTTTCCGCCGGTGTCAGCTCCTCCGGGGCCCCGTCCGCCGGAGAGCCGGATTCGGGCAGAAGCTGTGGCAGCGTAAAGCAGATTGAGGTACCGATTCCCTCGTCGCTGACCGCCCAGATTTCCCCGCCGTGCTCCTCGATAATTTTCTTCGCGATGGCAAGCCCCAGACCCGTTCCTCCCTTCCTGGAATTCCTGGAGGCATCCGCCCGGTAAAATCGATCAAAAATGTATGGCAGATCTTTCACCGCGATTCCCGCTCCATTATCCGAAAGCTCAATCTGCAGCCTCCCGTTCTCCTCCTTCAGGCTGAACCGGACATAGCCCTTTTCCTTATCCAGATATTTTACCGAATTTCCCACAATATTATTGATAACCCGCTTCAGCTGCTCCGGATCAGCGGCGATTTTCGTCCCTCTTCTCAGCTCATTGGACAGCTTCAGCTCGATATTTTTGACCTCCAGATCCAGCCGCAGCTCCTCGATGCAATCCATAAAATACTCGTTGGCGTCGATCACCGTAAAATTGTACGGCACGGTATTGCAGTCAATTTTAGAGAAAAAAGCAAGCTCGTCCACAAGCACCGACATATCGTTCGCCTTTGTATAAATAGTCTTCAGATATTTTTCCATTTTCTGCGGCGTATCCGCAATGCCGTCCATGATTCCCTCCGCATAGCCCTTAATCGCAGTCAGAGGTGTTTTCAGATCATGGGATATATTGCTGATCAGCTCCTTGGAGTCCTGCTCATACTGCAGCCGCTCCTCAATCAGCTCCTTCATGTGAATGCGCATCTCCTCGAAATCCTGGCAGAGCTGTCCGATCTCATCCTCCGGGTCGCCGGAAATCGAGTAATTGAGATTGCCGACTTTCATTTCCTTCGTCGCCGCCTTCAGCGTATCAAGCGGCCGGATTATTGTGCGGTACAGCCAGAGAACCAGAAAAACAGCGGTCAAAACAATAATGACAACCATACAGACAATAACCTGAACGATGGAATTTTTAATCTGCGGCATCAGTACGTTGACTTCCGTGATAATGAACACGCTTCCCTCGCTGCCGTCCGAAAAATAGAAATCCTGATGCTTGATCAGCACCGGGCTGATGTCCCCGATATAGAGTCCGCCGTTGACATCCGTGCTGTAATCGCCGAATTCCGGCAGCACGGACGCAATTACGGATGCATTCGACTTGCCGCCGTAATATACAATTTCTTTTCCCTTGCGCAGCACAAGATATGAATATTTTGTCGAAAGCTCCTGATTCATTGCGGATATATAGCTGATATCCTGCAGCTTCTCCGGCTCGCGGATCGCGCAGAGCTTAATCTGATTATAGGCCTCTCTTGTCACACGGTTCAGGATGCGCAGCGGATTTGTGATAACCTGCATTGTGTCTGCATCCACATCGTAAGTCTGCTGCACGGACGTACCCATGTAATCCGTAATCAGCTTCGCGCTCAGCCCCATCATGAAAATCGGAAGCATAATCATTATGACGCATGCCATCTTCAGCCGCTTTTTCAAGTCCATGTCACACTGTCCTCCCGGGCCTCTGCAGTTTTTCTGTTCCGAGCTTCCTTAATAGTATAACATATTTTCGGAACCCTTTCGCCGTTTTCATATTAATTTAACCTTTTTTAGAAATTGTTTAGTGCGGAAGCTAAGGACACCATCTCGCGCTTCAGCCCGGAAGGGAGGACGCCGCAATGCGACATCCTCCCTTCTTCAACTTCATCGGATCCGTCATCTAATTTCAGTTAAGATATTTTTTCAGCATCTCCACCCGATCGAGCTTTTCCCATGGCAGATCCAGATCGTTCCGTCCGAAATGCCCGTAGGCTGCCGTCTGCTGATATATCGGCCTGCGCAGATCGAGCATACGGATAATGCCTGCCGGACGAAGGTCAAAATTTTCGCGGATAATCCGGATCAGCTCCTCGTTGCTCTTCCTTCCCGTTCCGAACGTATCAATATTGATCGAGGTCGGCTGCGCCACCCCGATTGCGTAGGAAAGCTGAATCTCGCAGCGGTCGCAGAAACCTGCTGCAACAAAGTTTTTCGCTACATAGCGCGCTGCGTAGGCCGCGGAACGATCCACCTTCGTGCAGTCCTTGCCGGAAAAGGCACCGCCGCCGTGCCGCGCATAGCCGCCGTAAGTATCGACAATAATCTTCCGGCCGGTCAGACCGCTGTCGCCGTTCGGACCGCCGATGACAAAACGTCCGGTCGGATTGATAAAGAATTTTGTGTTTGCGTCGATCAGCTCTTTCGGAAGTACCGGCTCAAAGACATATTTCCGGATATCCTCGTGAATCCTCTCCTGGGTTACATCCGGATCGTGCTGGGTAGACAGCACAACCGCATTCAGGTGAAGCGGACGGCCTGCCTCGTCGTACTCCACCGTAACCTGGGATTTCCCGTCCGGCCTCAGATAGCCGAGCACTCCTTCCTTGCGCACCTTCGTCAGCTGCTTCGTCAGCTTATGTGCAAGGGAAATCGGATACGGCATAAACTCCTCCGTCTCGTTCGTCGCGTAGCCGAACATCATGCCCTGATCCCCTGCACCGATCGCCTCGATATCCTCGTCCGACATTGTGCTTTCCTTCGCCTCAAGCGCACGGTCTACACCGAGCGCGATATCCCGCGACTGCTCATCCAGCGCTACAATCACGCCGCAGGTATCGCCGTCAAATCCGTATTCGGAGCGGTCGTAGCCGATTCCGCGGACGGTATCCCGCACAATTTTCTGAATGTCCACATAACCCTTTGTTGTAATCTCGCCCATCACCAGCACTAGTCCTGTCGTAATCGCCGTCTCGCATGCGACGCGGCTCATCGGATCCTGCTCCAGCAGTGCGTCCAGCACCGCGTCCGAAATCTGATCACAGATTTTATCCGGATGCCCCTCCGTTACCGATTCTGATGTAAATAATTTCTTTTCGCTCATGGCAGCCTCCCTTTCCATTTTACCATGCTGCTCCGGCCGTTGATTCCCCGTCTGCTTTCCAAAAGCATTCCGGCAAAATCGCCTGAAACAGCCCACGTCCCCAATCAAATCGCAGCATCTTCCGTTCTTCTCCTGCAGACGCAGCTTCCGCGGCAGTATTCCCCGCCCGCACTCCGGAACCGGACAGAAAATTTTTCCCTCCCGCCGCTAAACCGGGCGAATGCCGCCTCTGCAGCAGTATCCCCGCCGCCTCTGTGCATAAAAAACAAGTCCGCCAATAAGCGGACTTGACAAATTGCCTCAAATCCTCTTATTGTTCGATTGCTCGCTCAACTTGGCACCTTCCGCTGCGGGGGTTGCCGTGACTTCACAGAGTCTTTACTCTCCGTCACTCTGAATAAGAGAAATATGCTGTTCTTCAATTTTTCAGATAAAGCATATACTATAATGCGCTTCTTGTCAACAGTTTTCTTGCTTCCGCACTGCCGCCTTCATTTTCTTAACATATTCGGCAACCGGGCCGATGCTTTCCCTTCCGTGCTCCGCGATCAGCTTCACAATCGCGCTGCCGACGATGGCCCCGTCCGAAAGATCTGCCATATCCGCCGCCTGCTCCGTGGTTGAAATACCGAAGCCGACCGCGACCGGCGCATCGCTCACGCTGCGCACCATGGAAACCATCGTGCAGACGTCGGTTCGTATCTCCTTTCGAACTCCTGTCACACCAAGTGAAGAGACACAGTAGACAAAGCCCTGCGCCTCCGCGGCAATCCGCAGTATCCTCTCTCTGGAAGTCGGCGTAATCAGCGGAATGAGGTCGATTCCGTACTGTGCGCAGGCCGGAGCAATCTCCCCTTTCTCCTCAAACGGGAGATCCGGCACGAGGAGCCCGTCGATTCCCGCTCTGCGGCATCTCTCCATAAATCGCTCCTTGCCGTACGCATAGACCGGATTAATATAGGTCAGAAAAACGAGCGGCACCTCCGTTTTCTCCCTCAGCCGCTCCACCATATCAAACAGCCGGTCCGTTGTACAGCCCGCGGCAAGCGCCTGCTCATTTGCCTCCTGAATCACCGGTCCCTCCGCAATAGGGTCGGAAAACGGAACCCCGATCTCAATCATATCCGCTCCCGCATCCACCATTGCCAGAATCAGCTTTTCACTTGTCTCAAGATCCGGATAGCCTCCTGTCACAAACGGGATAAACGCTTTTCCGTCCCGGAACGCCCTCGCTATTTTACTCATAGATTTTTACCCCCCTGTATCTTGCGATTGCCGCCACATCCTTATCCCCGCGGCCCGAAATATTGATGACAAGTATCTGATCCGCTCCCATCTGCGGCGCAAGCTTCCGCGCATAAGCTACCGCATGCGCACTCTCTATGGCCGGTATAATACCTTCGATTCTGGAAAGATACTCGAATGCGGAAACTGCCTCCTCATCCGTCACCGGCACATACTCCGCCCTGCCGGTATCGTGCAGCATCACATGCTCCGGCCCGACGCCAGGGTAATCCAGTCCTGCCGAAATCGAATACACCGGCGCGATCTGCCCGTATTCATCCTGGCAGAACAGCGACTTCATGCCATGGAAAATTCCCTCGCTGCCGTTCGCTACCGTCGCCGCGTTCTTCGGATTATCAACGCCCAGGCCCGCCGCCTCGCAGCCAATCAGCCGCACGGATTTCTCCGGAATAAATTCATAGAAGGCACCCATTGCATTGGAACCGCCGCCCACACAGGCTACAACAGCATCCGGCAGCCTGCCCTCACGCTCCATCAGCTGCTCTTTTATCTCCCGGCTGATAATTTTCTGAAAATCACGCACCATTGTCGGGAACGGATGCGGCCCCATTACCGAACCAAGCACATAGAGCGTGTCGTCGACTCTTCTGGTCCACTCCCGCATGGCCTCGTTGACTGCGTCCTTCAGCGTCATCGTCCCGCTTGTTACCGCATGCACCTTCGCCCCGAGCAATTCCATGCGGTAGACATTCAGAGCCTGCCGCTCCGTGTCTTCCTTCCCCATGAAGATTTCGCATTCCATATCCATCAGCGCTGCCGCCGTCGCTGTTGCGACCCCGTGCTGTCCCGCTCCGGTCTCTGCGATCACACGCGTTTTTCCCATTTTTTTCGCCAGAAGCACCTGCCCCAGCACGTTGTTGATTTTGTGGGAGCCCGTGTGGTTCAAATCCTCCCGCTTCAGATAAATTTTTGCTCCGCCGAGATCCCCTGTCATTTTTTCGGCATAATACAGCATGGACGGCCTTCCTGCGTAGTTGCGGTAAAGCTCGTCAAGCTCCTTCACAAATTCCGGATCGTTCTTGCAGCGTTCGTAAGCCTCCTCGACCTCCTGCACTGCATTCATCAGCGTTTCCGGAATATACTGCCCTCCGTACTGCCCAAATCTTCCCTTGCTCATCGCATAACTCCTTCCTTCCCTGCTCTGTTTCAGTTACTGCCGAAATATCCCTGCTCCCAATACGTACGTCCCCGAACCGCGCAGAGAAACGCCTCAACCTTTGCCGCATCCTTTACGCCTTCCGTTTCCACGCCGCTGCTTACGTCAAGCGCAAACGGCATATTTCCCGGTCCTCCGGTCCGGGCCGCCTCCGCCGCATTCTCGGGAGTCAGCCCGCCCGCAAGAAAATACGGCGGCAGCTTCCTTCCCCTGCCGGCGAGAAGCTTATCCGCCCGGACAATTTCGTCCCAGCAGAAGCGCTCGCCGCTTCCTCCGTATTCACCGGGACGAAAGGCATCAAACAGCAGATAATCCGCCGGGAAATCCGCCGATTCTGCGATATTCTCCGCCGTCCTTACGCGCACCGCCCGGATTACGGGCTTCCCTGTGCGCTGCCGGAGACGCACTGCATACTCGGCCGTCTCTTCGCCGTGCAGCTGAATCAAATCAATAATTCCTCTCTCCGCAAGCTCCGCAACACTGTCCTCCGGCTCATTGACAAACACTCCGACGGCGGAAATCTCCGGCCTGAGTGCCCGCTTCAGTTCCGCTGCTCTCTCCGCCGTAATTTTCCGCTTCGTCCCCGCAAAAACAAAACCGATAAAATCCGGACACAGCCGGTTTGCCAGATCAACATCCTCCGGGCGTCTCAATCCGCATACTTTTATTTTGCAGTTCTCTGTCAATTCCGCTCCCTCCGCTTATCCGTCTGACGAAGCGCCGCAAGAGCGGCAGCTTTATCCGGGCTGCGCATAAGCGTCTCCCCGATCAGCACGCCGTTCACCCCCGCTTCCCGCAGAACGGCAATATCCTGCGCGTCCCGGATACCGCTCTCCGCTACAAACAGAATATCCTCCGGCACATGGCGGCGCAGGCGGATGCTCGTTGACAGATCAACCTCAAAATTCCTTAGATTCCGGTTGTTTACGCCGATCACCCGCGCTCCGGTGCGCAGAGCTTTTTCCACCTCAGCCTCATCATGCGTTTCCACGAGAGCCGTCAATCCGAGGTTTTCGCAGAGCGACAGGTATTCGTTCAGCTCCTCCGCCGAAAGCACCGCGCAGATAAGAAGCACAGCGTCGGCTCCCATAACTTTGGCCTGATAGATCATATACGGATCTATCGTAAAATCCTTCCGCAGCATGGGCAATCCGGTTACTGCCCGGATCTCCCGAAAATAGGCATCGCTTCCGAGAAAATAATCCGGCTCCGTCAGCACAGACAGGCAATCCGCCCCCGCCGTCTCATAATCCCGCGCAATCTGAAGATAAGGAAAATCCTGCGCAATCACTCCCCTGGACGGCGATGCTTTCTTTATCTCGCAGATAAACCGAAGCCCGCCGCTGCGAAGCGCCTGTTCAAACGGCAGTTCTCTTCCATACCGTTTCCTCCCATACAGTTCCCGGTTCTGCCGAATCTGCTCTTCTTTACAGCACGGTTCTGTTACCTGCTGCAAAGCTGCTCCGCGGCACAGTTCCTCTGCCTGGCGCCGGAGCTCCTCCGCCGGAAGCGCAGCCTTCTGCACTGCAATCCGTCGTTTTGCCGCGTCCACCAAAGTATCCAGTATCATCTCCCTGCTCCCTTCATATCCGCTGTCTTCCCGTCACATCCCTGCGGGCTCTGTGTTACGCTTCCTGATTTGAGAGCTCAATAAACTTTTCCAGCTTCTCTTTCGCTTTCCCGCAATCCAGCATTTCCTCGGCCAGCTTCGCCGCCTCCAGCAGCGATAAATCCTCGCGCACCATATAAATACAGGCCGCTGCATTGATTACTACGGCATCTCTCTTCGGACTCTTTTCTCCGTCCAGGACAGCGCGCGTGATAGCTGCATTCTCCTGCGGATTTCCGCCGATCAGCTCCTCCTTTGCGCATCTTTGCAGACCGATATCCTCCGGCTGCAGAACAAAGGACTGCGTTTTTCCGTCGCGCACCTCGCAGCAGAAGGTCGGCGCACTGAGCGAAATCTCATCCAGTCCGTCGTGCCCGTGGACGACAATCGCACGCTTCACTCCCAGCCGAAGCAGCACCTTTGCCAGCGGCTCCACCAGCTCCTCATCATACACGCCCATCAGCTCGAAATTGGCTCCCGCCGGATTGGCAAGCGGCCCGAGGATATTGAATATTGTACGTATGCCGAGTTCTCTGCGCACCGGAGCCACATAGCGCATTGCCGTGTGGTAATTCTGCGCGAACATAAAGCACAGCCCGATTTTCTCAAGAATTTCCGCGCTTCGAAGCGGGCTGAGATCAATATTTACTCCAAGCGCCTCAAGCACGTCCGCCGCGCCGCATTTGCTCGACACGGAACGGTTTCCGTGCTTTGCCACCGGAATTCCGGCCGCAGAAACGACAAAGCCCGCCGTCGTGGAAATATTGAATGTATTCGCCTCGTCGCCGCCGGTACCAACGATCTCCAGCACATCCATATTGTGCAGAAGCTTCAGCCCGTGCCGGCGCATCCCCGCGGCGCTCGCCGCTATTTCCTCTATGGTTTCTCCCTTCATGCGCAGCGCGGTAAGGTACGCACCGATGTGAATCTGTGAGGCTTCTCCGCTCATGATCTCATCCATTACCTGCTCCGCCGTCTCATAGCTCAGGTTTTCCCGGTTTACCAGTTTGCAAATCGCTTCTTTAATCATAATCTGCCATCCTTTCCGATTCCGCCGATCCTTTTGTTCGCGCATTTACTGTTTCTGTTATCTTTCTTGCATCTTTTTTCTGCCAGTTTTCGATTCCTCCGGCTATATAAATTTGTCCTGAAATCTTCTGTTTCGACCTGTTCCCCCATTCATTTCCAATACTCCTGCATACCTTTTCAGCTGTTTTGTTCACGCGTGTTATTCTGTCCGGATGCCGTCCGTGCAGCTCCGCTTCATTGACCGGTCAGCAAAATTCTCCGCCATCCGTCATTCTGCATCCCTTTCCGCAGCACCACAATAAAGCATAGCCCATCAGGCAAAGATGCGCTGAACCATTCATTCGGCGTTTCCTTTGAACAGAGTTTCCTTTGAACTTCAGCGGATTTGCCCCGGACGTACTCCCGCACGGTTCAGCGGTTGGGTACTGCAGTTTTTCCCTTGCGAAGCCAGACGAATGAATGTGCGCTGCAGGATCTTCTAGTACAGTCCGACGAAAACTCGTTACACAGTCTCTCTGCGCATAAAAAAACAGCCTTCGCCCCTAACAGGGACAAAAGCCGTTATGCTTCTGCGATACCACCCACCTTGATGCTGCCATCCACTCAAACACGTACAACCATACGCACCCCGCTGATAACGGTCAGGGAACCCGTCAGCGTCTACTCTCTTACGATTTCAAGCTGCCCTCGCAGGCCCATTCGATAAGTTCCGCCATACCGCATTCCACCGCCGCGGCTCTCTGTGATGCCTTTCCCTATCTACTTCTCCTGCTCACCGGTTTAAATTTTTTATTTTTATTATTGTATCACTTTGCCGCGGCAAAGTCAATATTTTTTTCACCTTTTTCATTTTGGGGCAGCAGCATCCTCTTTCTGCAGTGAACAATTACAGTTTCAAAAACCTGCACAGTTCTTCGAATCCTCCTTTTGGATAGTGATCAAGCGTCTTGCCCGCCCGGTTGATCAGACAGTCCGTCAAAAGAAAAACCTTCATTCCAAGCGTTTCCGCAACCATATCCTCATCGACGTCGTTGCCCACCATCAGCGTTTCCTCCGGCACACAGCCAAGCTCGTCAAGCAGCTTTGCATAATACTCCGGATTTGGCTTGCAGTAGCGTGAATTCTCATAGGTAGTATATTTTTCAAAATCGGACGGCTCGAGCCCTGCCCAGCGGATTCGTGCCTCCGTAGCAATCGCAGGGAAGAGCGGATTGGTTGCCAGCACAAGCCGGCAGCCCTGCTCTCTGAGCGTCTTAACCACAGCAGCTGCCTCCGGCTGAAAACCGCAGGCTTTTTGCGCTTCCTGAAACTCCACCCGGTAATATTCTTCGAACACCGGCATATCCGCCCTGGCTTTTTCCCCGTAGATACCGCAGAAGCATTTCCAGAACGCCTCCTCATTGGAACAGCTGCCATCGTTTTTCACCATCGCGGCAGTTCCCTCCCATATAGAAGAAATCAGCCTGTCAGCCTCATAGCCAAACGGTGCAAGCTTTCCGGCAAGACGCTTGAAATATGTTTTTGTAAAAATGTCCTGATCCATCGGCAGCAGCGTGCCGTCCAGATCAAAAAATACATTCCGGATCACTCGGTCACCTCTGCCGTGAAGCCGATATCATCCAGCTCCGAAATCGCCGTTTTTACACAGTTATCACATCCGTCAATCACGACAGTTTTCGCCGCCAGGTCTATGCTGTGTTTGATACCGGCCGCCTCCAGAGCCTTCCCGATACGCTCCACGCAGTGATTGCAGCTCATTTCCTTTACCTTAAGCGTTGTCATTTTCTTCCTCTCTTTCCGCCGTACAAACGGCATTTTAATCATTGAAACCTTTGTGCTGAGCGCAGTTCAAATTCCAGGTCTGAAAACTTCTGTTTTCACCTTTTTCCTTCGATTTCAAAATTTTTCTTCTTTCCTGCTCACCGCATAAATTTTTGCAGCACAGCAAGGAGCTCTTCTGTTTTTTCGTTGCTGCCGCTGCGGATATCTTCGACGACGCAGGTGCGCACATGGCTGTCCAGCAGCACTCTGCTGAACGCGTTCAGCGCTGCTCCCGCCGCCGACACCTGCGTCAGAATATCAATGCAGTACGCATCGCTTTCGACCATGCTGCGTATTCCCCGGATTTGACCCTCTACGCGGTTCAGCCGATGGATCAAATCACGGATCTCCGTATTGTTCCGGTGCTTCCGTTTTTCGCAGCAAAGCTTTCCTCCGGAAAATTCCTTCGGAGAATCTCCCTTGCTTTCCCCCCCGGACGGCTCTTTCCCCGCCGTCCGGTTTCCGTCCTGCTTTCGCGGCACTCCTGCCGCAGCCTCCTGCGCCCTTCCGGCCCGGCCTTCCTTTGGCATACCAGCTGACGCTTCCGGCGTTTTTCCGGCCCGGCTTTCTTCCGGCATTCCCGCCTCAGGTTCCGGCATCCTCGCCGCTGCCGATGGCGCCCTTCCGGCCTGGCCTTCCTTTGGCATACCATCTGACGCTTCCGGCGTTTTTCCGCCCTGGCTTTCTTCCGGCATTCCCGCCTCAGTTTCCGGAATCCTCGCCGCTGCCGATGGCGCCCTTCCGGCCTGGCCTTCCTCCGGCATACCAGCTGACGCTTCCGGCATTTTTCCGGCCCGGCTTTCTTCCGGCATTCCCGCCGCTTTTCCTTCGCCTGTTTTCTTCATTTTGCCCTCCTTAGATGTCCGTTTTTCACCTCGGGCCGTCAGCCGTTTCTCACAGCTTCTGAAACCTCAGACGCAGCGCGTTGCTCACAACGCAGACGGAGCTGAGCGACATTGCGAAACCACCGAGCATCGGGTTGAGCAGAAGACCCATGGACGGGAACAGCAGACCCGCGGCAACCGGAATCCCAATCGTATTGTAAAAAAATGCCCAAAAAAGATTCTGCCGGATATTGCGAATAGTCAGACGGCTCAGCCGGATAGCACGGTGGACATCCATCAGATCGGACTTCATCAGTACAATATCCGCTGAATCAATGGCAATATCGCTGCCGCTGCCGATGGCGCAGCCGACTTCTGCCTGCACGAGAGCCGGTGCATCGTTGATGCCGTCCCCCACCATCATAACTCTTTTTCCCTGCTTTTGCAATTCCTCAATGATTCCCGCTTTATCCTGCGGCAGAACCTCCGCCGTCACCTCGTCAACATGCGCCTGCGCTCCGATAAATTCTGCCGTGCGCCGGTTGTCGCCGGTCAGCATATAAACACGCAGGCCATCCTGCTTCAGAGCATCGATCGCAGCCGCGCTTGTAGCCTTGATCGGATCTGCCACGCTGATCAGTCCTTCCGTCCTGCCGTCCACCACAACATACATCGGCGTCTGCCCTTTTGCGGCAAGCTGCTCCGCCTGCTCCCGCCAATCCGCAGCATTCCCGCTGTGCTGCTCTGCGAGCTCTGCCTTTCCGAGCCAGACCTCCCTGCCGTCCGCGAGTTTCGCATACACGCCATAGCCCGCCAGATTGCGGAATTCCGCTGTACCGCAGATCTCCGCTCCAACTGCTCTCGCCTCATCAAGAATCGCCCGGGCCAGCGGATGTTCGCTGCCCGCTTCCGCACCCGCAGCGGCAGAGAGCAGTGCCATGCGGCGTGCTTTAGCCCTCAGCCCTTCCTCAGCCTTTTCTGCGCGCACTCCGGCCTCATTTCCAGGTTCTGCTGCGCCTTCCTGCTTCTGCTCCCCGCGTTCACTTCCGGCTGTTCCTGCGTCTTCCCGCTTCTGCTCCCCGCGTTCACTTCCGGCTGTTCCTGCGTCTTCCCGCTTCTCTTCCCCGCATTCATTTCCGGCTGCCCCGACGCCTTCCTGCTCCTCCTCCCCGCACAGCACGGCAATCACTTTTGGTCTTCCCTCCGTGATCGTCCCGGTTTTGTCCAGCACAACTGCATCAATCTGCTGCGCCGTCTCCAGCGCCTCGCCGGATTTTACGAGAATACCATTCTGCGCACCGAGCCCCGTACCTACCATAATTGCGGTCGGCGTGGCAAGCCCGAGCGCGCACGGGCAGGCGATCACAAGAACGGATACAAAGATCCGCAGGACAAAGGAAAAATCCTTTCCCGCAATAAGCCAGATCACGGCGGCCGCCAGCGCGATAAGAATAACCGCCGGGACAAAATAACCGGCTACCTTATCCGCAACCTTCGAGATCGGCGCCTTTTTCCCCTGCGCATCCTCCATCAGCTGCACAATCTTTGCCAGCGTCGTATCGGCACCCGTACGCGTCACACGAACCTGGAACAGCCCGTCATAATTAAGGCTGCCTCCAATCACCTCGCTGTCCGCCGCTTTGTCTACGGGAAGACTTTCTCCGGTAAGCATGGATTCATCCACGCTGCCGCTGCCCGAAACAATAACACCGTCCAGCGGAATCCGCGCTCCCGAACGAATCAGAATAATATCTCCCGGCGCAAGCTCCTCGACACGCACCTCCTGCTCCGCACCGTCTTTCAGACGGATCGCCGTATCGGGCGCAAGCGCCATCAGCTTGCGGATTGCCTCCGAGGTTTTTCCCTTGCTGCGCTTTTCCATATACTTTCCGAGCATAATCAGTGTTACCACGACTGCCGCCGATTCATAATAAAGCTGATGCACATAATGCGTATCCCGAGGAATCAGCACAGTCATTACCAGACTGTAGAGGAATGCCGCCATCGTGCCGATTGCCACAAGGGAATCCATATTGGGGTTGCCCCGGAACAGTGCTGGAAACCCGTGAAGATAGAAATTCCGCCCGAAAATCAGAATCGGCACGGTCAACACAAGCTGAGCAAGCGCAAAGGCCAGCGGATTCAGCTCCATATCAAGCGCCCCCGGCAGAGGCAGCGGAAACGGTACCATATGGCCCATCGACAGATACAGCAGGGGCACGGCAAAAATTACTGACAGAAACAGCCTGCGCCTGCTCTCGCTCAAATCTCTCGCCTGAGCCTCCGCCTCCTTTTTCCGTTTTTCAGCATCCTCCGAAAAAACCTCCGCGCCAAATCCGGCCTTCTCGATTTTGGCTATAATCTGCTCCGGCGCAACCTGTTTTTCGTCATATTCGATGCGCAGCTTTGCTGTTGTCAGATTTACGTCGCTGCGCACGACACCCGGCAGCTTTCTTGTAACGCGCTCCACCGCGCTGCTGCACGCGGCACAGCTCATGCCGGTTATTTTATAGGTTTCCTGCTTCATAAAATCACCCCCGTTTTACGCGGCTGCGGCTTTCCTGCGCCGCCGCTCTCCGCACACGCACAGGCATTTCTGTTTTCTTCCGCCAGCCTGACATTTCCAACGTTTATATACCCCCGTAGGGTATATGTAATTATATGTCACCGTTTCAGTTTTTGTCAAGTAAGAATAAATTATTCTTCGGCGTCATAGACTGTTTCTAATCCGCCGCATATACGGACGGAACTGCCGGAAACAGGTTTTGGCAGAAATGCAGAAGCATACCTCAGCACTGCGCAGAACGAATTTCTCTGCCGGAAACATCCGGCCGGAATTTTGAAGTTTTCGCACGGACATTCCGGAACCGGCGCAAATCAAATATTTGTTCGAATCAGTGCATTTACACATGGCAGTATTTCGTCTGCTCCTTACAATGCTTTATTCGTTATTCTTCTTCCGTCAGCTCCTACAAATAAATTGACTTTTTCAGAATTTTTCTCTATAATAGAGGGTAGTATAAATTACTTTGCCCGAAGTGGGACTGGAGATATTCACTATGAAAAGACTACGCATTTTAACAAGCCAGGCAACGCCCGGGATGCTTGCCGCCGACGACGTATTTACAGAAAACAATCAGCTGATTATTTCCGCCGGCACTACCATCACGGACAAGGTTATCACGAGGCTGAAATTTTATTCGATTCATCAGATTTCAATTTTCGTGGAAGACAATGCTCCGGATCGGCCGAAGGCGGCTCCGCTCAAAACCGAACCGTACTCGGAGAAAATTAAAAAGAGCAAGGAATTCAAGGCATTCAAATCAAGCCTCACTAAATCGGAGGAGCACTTCCGGGGACATCTGGCCGATATCATCGACAAAAACGAAAAGGTGAACGAGGATGAGCTGATCCAGGATATCAGTTCCATTATGTCAACCGCCCGCAACGGCATGCATGTATTCGACATGCTTCACAGCATGCGCGACCACGACGACGAAACCTATCTGCACAGCCTCAATGTGGCTCTGATTTCAAACGTACTCGGGCGCTGGCTGCATTTTACACAGCGGGAGCTCGACACGCTGACGCTCTGCGGCCTGCTTCACGATATCGGAAAGCTGATGATCCCGCAGGAAATTATCCGGAAGCCTTCCCGCCTGACGGATTCGGAGTACACCACCATTCGGACGCATCCGGTGCGCGGCTTCAATATCCTTCGTGCTCAGAATGCGAACATACATGTTCAGATGAGCGCCATGATGCATCACGAGCGCTGTGACGGAAGCGGTTATCCCATGGGCATCAAGGGCGACCAGATCGACCGTTTTGCCAAGGTAGTAATGATCGCCGATGTCTATGAAGCAATGACGGCCGCCAGGGTTTACCGCGGTCCGCTCTGCCCGTTTGAGGTCATCAGCATTTTTGAGTCCGAGGGGCTATCCAAATACGATACACGCTACGTCATGACCTTCCTCGAGCACATAAACCAGACCTATCTGCACAACAATGTCCGCCTGAACGACCAGTCGGAGGGTTCCATTGTCATGATGAACCGCACCAGCCTTTCCAGACCGGTTATCCAGATCGGCGACCGCTTTGTGGATCTTTCCAGAGAGCCGGATCTTTATATCGAGGCAATTCTGTAATTCATAATTGATTTTTCGGCAGGATGCACTGCGGTACAGCAAACGCTCTTCCGATTTCGGTGCTTCCTGCCTGCTTTATCCTGAAATACCGCGCCCCGTATGCCGAATTATTTTGCGGCATACGGGGCGCGGTATTCCAGGAAATTCTCATTCTTCTCCTGCAGAACTCTCATTTGATCTCTGCAGATTTCAGAAAAAATCACAAAGAGACTTAATTGTTTAATTCTTCCATTTTAAATATCGGAATACGAATTGCACGCATCCGTATTCCGTGCAGAAAACAGCTGACCGCGGGCATTTTATGTCTGTGCCCGCAGACAACGGATATCCGTCCGCATTTCTGCAGACGGCCATTTCTTCAGCCTACCTTCAGTTTAAATTTCTGTATGGCCTTGCTGTCCTCGGAGTTCACCTTTTCCATATCCGCACCAAGCTCGCGCATTTTCTGCTCAAAACACTCATAGCCCCGCTCAATATAATGGATCTGCTCCACGGTCGTGTAGCCCTCCGCCACCAGCCCGGCAATTACAAGTGCAGCTCCGGCACGCAGATCCGGCGCACAGACGCTCGCTCCTGTGAGCTCGGCAACTCCATTGACAATGGCGTTGTTTCCTTCCACCTTGATGCTGGTTCCCATGCGCGCCAGTTCGTCGACATATTTAAACCGGTTCTCGTATATGCTCTCCGTAACAATGCTCGTACCCTCGCACATGGCAAGCAGGGCGGTGATCTGCGGCTGCATGTCGGTCGGAAAGCCCGGGTACGGCAGTGTTTTGATCTGGGTATGCCCAAGGCGCTTTGTTGCGACAACGCGGATCGCGTCGTCAAATTCCTCCACCTCCGCGCCGATCTCTACCAGCTTCGCGCTGATCGCCTCCAGGTGCTTCGGTATCACATTGCGGATGGTGACATCGCCGCGCGTGGCTGCCGCCGCCATCATAAAGGTTCCGGCCTCGATCTGATCCGGAATTATGGAATAGGTGCTTCCATGCAGACTCGGCACACCGACAATCCGAATCACATCGGTGCCCGCGCCCTTGATTTTAGCTCCCATGCTGTTCAGAAAGCTCGCAATGTCCACCACATGCGGTTCCTTTGCCGAATTTTCAATGATGGTCTGCCCTTCCGCCAGAACCGCAGCCAGCATAATATTAATTGTCGCCCCGACGCTTGCCATGTCAAGGTAGATATGATTGCCTGCAAGCCGGGACGCCTCTGCCTCGATCATGCCGTGCTGGATTCTGACTCTTGCCCCCAGAGCCTCAAAGCCCTTGATGTGCTGGTCGATTGGACGGCTCCCGATATCGCAGCCTCCCGGCAGCGACACCCGTGCATTTTTATACTTCCCGAGAAGTGCTCCCAGCAGATAATAGGAGGCCCGTATCCGGCGGATGTACTCATTCTCGACCACAACGGACGTAATCGCTCCGCCGCAGATCCGGGCTGTATGCCGGTTGACGCGCTCCACCTTTGCACCGATGGATTCCATCGCCTGGAGCAGTACGTTGATATCCCGGACATCCGGGAGATTTTCAATCGTGACAAAATCATCCGTCATAACCGACGCCGCCAGAATCCCAAGCGCCGCATTTTTTGCGCCGTTAATGCATACTTCACCCGCGAGAGCCTTCCCGCCCTTTATAATATACTGATTCATGATCCACCTCATAATTTCGGTCTGCCGAGTGCAGGCCCTTTCCGCGCGCCGGCCGCGCTGGCCTCTGCCGCCCGGTGCGGCAGCTCTTCCATGCAATCTGTTATCTATCGACTCAGCAGAAGCCTTCCGCTCCGCTGACATAAGCATTATCCAAACGGCAAATTATTATTCGCCCCGCTCTTCATTATAGCACAAGCCCCATGTTTGTAAATACAAAATTCTTAAAATTTCCGGCTTTCCTTCCGCGCCGGCATTTCTCCCGCTTCCATGCACTCTTTACCGGAATGGGATTCGAACACCTGTTTCATTCTCCTGCCGCAGCAAGCTTAGGATACGCAATGCCAGTTCCTCCACGCTTCTGCCCTCCGCATCAACCGTGAGCTCGGCAAAGCGCTCATAGAGAGGACAGCGCTCGTCATACAGCGCGCGGAAGGTTTGATCCTCCCGAAGTACGATTCCCCTCTGCTTAATGTCTCCGACGCGGGCACAGATCTCCTCAAAGGAAAGTCTCAGATAGACCACACTCCCGTGCGCGCGCAGCTGCTCCATGGCCCTCCGCCCGTAAACGGCGCTTCCCCCCGTAGCGATCACCGTATTCTCTGCGCGGATTCCCGCATTTATTTCATCCTCAATTTGCATAAACCGCTCAAGCCCGTCCTGTGCAATAATTTCGCTGAGCAGCCGTTTTTCTGCCTCCTGTATCAAAAGATCGGAATCCAGAAAGCGGAAGCCGAGCAGCTTTGCCAGCACAACGCCGACCGTGCTTTTTCCCGCTCCCGGCATCCCGATCAGAACGACATTATTTTTCATTTCCGCTCACCTGCTTTTTTCACGGAATATCCGAACGTGCCGAGCAGCTCACCCAGCCCGTAATACTCCCCGTGAGAGTAGACGACCGGCTCCGCTTTCTCCAGCTCCAGTTTCCCCTTTGTATTTATGTATCGCCTGTCGACATGCACTCCCAGCACTTCCGCAAGAAACATGTCGTGCGATCCGAGTCTCAGAATCTGTTTTACTCTGCATTCAATATTCACCGGCGACTCCGCAATCAGCGGCGCACCGATATAATCCGCCCTGCATGCGGTCAGTCCCGCCGCCTGGAATTTATCTGTATCGCGGCCCGATTTCACGCCGCAGTAATCACATGCTCGTACAAGTCCTTTTGTGGTCAGATTTACGGCAAACTCGCCGGTACGCTCAATCATGCCGTGAGAAAACCGCTCCGGACGCACGGAGATCGAAAGCATCGGAGGATTCGTACACACCGTTCCGGTCCACGCAACAGTGATAATATTATTTTTCCCGTTTTCCGAGCAGCTGACCATAACTGCCGGCAGCGGATAAAGCATGTTCCCCGCCTTCCAGATTTCCTTCTGCACCCGATCACTTCCCTTCCGCCGCCGGTCCCCGGCGGACAACGTGCATTGTATCACGATTTCTTACGAAATGCCAGCACTTTTTTAAAATCTGTTGTAAATAATGAAAAAAGCATGATATAATAGGTATTGTCAATCTCAACATTTTTTTAGAAAGGCATGTGATACAAATGTCGAATTATATTGAAATTCAGGGTGTTTCCGGGGGCGATGCACAGCTGGTAAAGCAGGATATGAAATTCCGCACCGGAAAATTTGTATGGCGGGTATCGTTTACTGCGCCGCTGAATCCTGCCACCGTAAACAATATGAATCTCTACGTGACGGACAGCACGGATAACCCGCTCAAAACCTCCATTCGATATGACCCGACGGGAAATTACATTGAAATCGAACCTCTGGAATCCTATACCCAGGATCAATCCTACATACTGACCATCACACGAAACGTGGAATCCAGAGGCGGACAACGGCTGAAAAATGAAATAAAGCTGAAATTCAAAGTCTGAATTTCAGCTTTATTCTCCGTCTCTCAAAGATCCGAGGCGCGGATCAGCAGCAGATCCGCCTCCCGGAACTGCCCTTCCAGCGCAAAGGAACGAAGCATGCCTGCCATTCTTTTTTCTGCGCGCTCCAGCACCTGCCGGACATAGGCATGCACCGCCTCACAGGCATTCTGACTGCTTCCCTCAATCTGCTCCCTCACCTTTTCCAGAAATTGTTCCGCAATCGGCTGTTCCATCTGATACTCTCTCGATGCAAGCATCGAAAGCGCCTGCAGAAATAAATCCTCCGCCGTCCACCGCGGCAGATGTATCCGGCATCCGAAGTGCTGGTTCAGCTCGGTGTTCTGCCGGAACAGCCCGTTCATTTTGTTCCGCTCATCCTCCAGTATAACTCCTGTACTGCCCGCGAAGCTCGGCAGAAGCGAAAGGATCTCGGATACTTTTTCTTCGCTCAGCTCCGATGCGTTTTCTATAAGCAGTGCCGTATTTTCCAGCTGCCCCAGCCTGTCCGCAAGCTTCATGCGGTTCAGCCCCGCCCCGCGGATCACAGCAACACGGGAGGAGTTCAGGCCTCCCAGCGTATGAGCACATTTTGCAAACGCCTTCGCCAGCGTTGTCTTTCCGCTCCCCGGTTCTCCGGTTATCATCAGCATACGGTTTTTTCCTCTTGTATTTAAAAACTGCTCCATGCAGCGGAAAATCTGCCTGCGCACCGGAACGGATGCAAGAAATCCGGCAAAAAACTCCTCCGCCCGAACCCCTTTTTCCTTCAGCCTGCGGGCAAGCTCCGGCGTCTCCTCCGGATCAACTCCCTCCAGGATATCCTCCGGATACTGATAGAGCGGCTGCTCCTCTTCTTTTTCCTCTTCGAAAGTATTTTCTGCATCGGCAGCGGTACATTCAACTTCTCCGGCGTCTCCATTTTTTAATGTTTCCGCATTTACCGCTGGTACGGGGGGCTTCTCTGTCCGCCCTTCAGCTGCTGCCTCCGCCCCCGGTATTTGGGTGTATTCCTCCGGCACGGAGAATTCCCTTGTGTCGCCCTTGCTTCCGACCGGCCGGTTTTCTGCTGCCGCAGAAGCGGCTCCCGGGTCCTGCTCCTTTTGTGTCATCTGCATAACTTCCCGGGAAAGTCTTGCCTCCTGCTCCTCCTCCTGCAGCATCCGGTAAAGGCGCTCCTCGGCCTCCGTTTCTTTCCGAGAAGCTTCCTCCGCCTTCTCCAGGCGCTGCCGTTCTCTTTCCTCGCGCTCGCGCCGCTTTCTCTCTTTTCCCTCACGGCGGCGCTCCCACAGGCTTTTTCGCGCAGGCTGCTTCGGAATTTGACGCTCTTGTGCTTCTGCATCTTCGGAATACGCTCCCTGGCCTGCAGCCCTTATCCCGTTTTCATACCGTTCCGCGGTACTTTCGGGCATCCCTGCCGTGTTTTCATACACTCCGGCGGCTTTTCCGGGCACTTCGGCTTCGCTTTTGTACCGGCCGCCCATATCTCCCGATACTTCCGGCCGGTTTCCGTGCATTCCGGCCATATTTCCGAACACTCCGGCTTCGCTCCCGCCCCGCCCGGTCATATCTGCCGATACTTCCGGCCGGTTTCCGTACATTTTGGCGGTATTTCCGGGCACTCCGGCCCCCCCTCCGCGCTGCCCGGCCTTGCTTTGGAACAGCCCCGCTGTATCTCTGTATGTTCCGGCGTCATATTCGCAGGCTCCTGCCGTATTTCCATACGGTCCGGCTGCGGACAGAGCATTTCCATTCCACTCCGCTCCTTCCCCCGCCCAGGCCGCATCTTTGTTCTGCTCTTCCGCTCCAGGCTCCTGCGGCACCTCAACAATCGTCTCCCAGTTCTCATCAATCTGCATCCGGATCTGCTGGGCAACCTGCATTCCCTGCAGAAGATCCATGGTATTCTGCTGCCGGATCATTTCCTCTGTAATCGGTCCGAACTCCCTGGTGTTCCAGATTACATCCTTCCCCTCCTCCTCGTAAATCGGCTGCCCGTAGCGCTCGCTGCGGTAATCCTCCTCTGAGTAAGCCGCATTCCTCCCCTCCGGGGTTGTGCTCTCCTCAATGAAATTTTCTACCTCCTCGGCGCTCTTTCCCTCCATCATCAGCCGTTTAACTTCCCGGACAAGCTCCTCGTCCCCCGGCTCCGGCATTCGTGCCCCGTTCCGGCTCAGATTAATCGCCCTGAGGCCGCGCGCCCGCTCCACGTAGGTTCCTGTGCCGAACCAGAGAATAATGTCATTGCATTCCGCCACACATTTTTCCGCCTGCCCGCTCTTGTGATAAAGCTTCGCCAGCTCGTAGGCCCAGTCCTCCATATAATTTTCGTCCCGCAGCAGCTCCAGATCATCAATCAGCACCTCGACACTCTCGCCCCTCAGCCGGTCAATGCGGTAACGAAAAATATGTCTGTAAAAATCTTTCGGCGCAATCTCCGCAAAATCACGCAGATATCCTTCCGCCATATCTGCCATCGAAAGCTTAAGGCACAGATTTATCATGTTGATCAGAATCCTTCTTGACGGATTCCTCTGGTAAATCTGCTCATAATAGACAAGTGCGGTATCGTAAACTCCGTGCTTATAATAGGCTTCCGCAATTACGCTCAAATCTGCCGCACTTTTCAGCCGGGCCGTATCCACGGTTTTGGCTGTCTCCACAGCTTTCGCTGTATCCCCCGCCTCCATCGCCTGCCGGATTTTTTCGATTTTTACCGAATTGCTGCTTCTGTCCATCTCTCCACTCCATCCATTTCAGGGGCCCTTAACCGCCTCATTGCTCTATTGCCTGTAGTTCCGCTCCCCTGCCGCCCACGCGGCTGCCTTCTCCTGTACAGATTATCCGCTGCGGCATTCCTTATTTTTCCCCGGCATCTCCGCCCTTCCCAAAAGGATTTGCACCATCCGGCATAAGAAGCTCCTCATAAAGCTGTTCCAGTGTTATTTTTCCTCCCGGAGCCGCGAGCGCCTCATCCATCGGCAGGTTCAGCAGCGCCTTCCCGCGGTGCATAATGCAGACCTGGTCGCAGAGCCTTTCCACCTCGTCCATGGAATGCCCCACATACACAACAGCCATACCATTATCCGCCAGCTTCCGGATCGCTGATAAAATCACACTGCGCGACGGAATGTCAACGCCCGCCGTCGGTTCATCCAGAATAAGCAGATCCGGCTCCTTCAGCAGCGCAACCGCGATATTCAGCCGCCGCTTCATTCCTCCCGAATACTCCTGCACCCGCTTTTTCAGAGTCTCCGGGGAAAAGCCTGTCATCCCGCTGACCGCCGCGATACGTTCCTTCAGGCGGCGGCCCGCAACATGGCTTGCCCGCCCCCAGAATTTCAGATTATCCATCCCGCTCAGCGATTCATACAGCGCAATGTTCTGCGGCACATAGCCCGTTCTCTCCCTCAGCGCCGCAGCCCTTCCCGAAACCTCTCTGCCGCAGAACAGAATACGTCCGGAATCCGGCTTCATCAGTGTTGCAAGCATGGAAACCGTCGTTGATTTCCCCGCTCCGTTTGTACCGATCAGCCCCAGAATCTGCCCCCGCTCCACGCGGAAGGACAGGCTGTCCACCGCCTTTACCCCGCGGTAGCTTTTTGTTATATTTTCCACCTCAAGACAAACCTCACTCATCCTGTCACTCCCGAATATTATATTCCGAATCCACGTATCTTTCCGGCCGCTTAACCCGGCCTGCATCTGCCTGTCAGATAAAATCAAAACTTTCCTGCTCATACTGCAGCGGGATATATTCCAGCTGTTCGGTTTCTGTACTGCTGCGGTAATCCACAACAACGGTCTGCTGCCGCCCGTCAATCAGCTTCTGACCGAGAATATAGTTGACATCAAACCGCCCGGTAATCGCCGGCGTCGCACCGCGCGCCGGAACGATCAGCTGCACCTGGTTGGCACGCAGCAGTTCAAAAATCGGTTCCCAGATATAGACATCCTTTGCCGCGCCGAACGGATTGTCGATAAAAATAACCTTGAACAAACCGCGTTCGTCGCTTCTGCCCGAATTGATATGGGTGATATAGCTGATGACAGCAATGAGGAACTGGATATATATGCCCTGGGACTGACCGGTGCTGCCGACCGCCTCCTCGTAGCGCAGATGCCTGCTCTGCTCCCGGATACGCTCGCGCTTGTACAGACTCAGCCGGATATCGTTCATGTCGGTAACAATAACTGAAAACAGCTTTTTAAAGGAAAGCGCCCCGCGGATATAGCGCAGCCTTTCCTCCGCTTCCGGAAAACGGTCGGCATTCGCGACAATCTCATCAATATATTCCGACATTTTCTCCTTGTGCAGTTCCTTTCTCACATAAGGGATCTGCAGGGAGATAATCGGAATCGGTTCGCCGTGCAGCGTAATCTTTGACAGCTTCGGCAGCCGATCCAGCTCGGCGCGGATGTTGGTGCAGCGCTGCAGGCACTGATCCTCAAAATTATCCTTGAGCACGATCATATCGCGGATTCCGGTCTCCACCCTGCTTTTCTCAAGCGCAAGACATTCTGCAACCTCGCGCAGATTCTTTACGAGCTGCTCCGTTTCCTGCGCATTCTCCGGCATTGATGTGCTTCCGCTCATCTCGCCGGCCAGCGGCGCGGCATCCAGAGCCGTCAACATATCGGTAAGCCTGCGGAAGCCCCGGTCGAAATCCTCCCGGCGCTTTTTCAATTCCCCGGCACTCCTGTCATATTCCTGTTCCAGCTCAAAAAAACGTTCTCTCAGCGCGGCTGCCCCCTCCGGTTCCGGGTAAGCTGTCCCTCCGGCCCCTTCCGCGGCACCCGCGTCCTCCGCAAGTTCCAGCCTTCCGGCCCGCGCCATGCGCTCGATCTCTTTGCGTATGTCGTAAAGAATCCGTTCTTCGTCCGCATACTCCTGCTGCAGGCGCTTCAGGCGGTCGGCCTCTTCGCTTAACAGTCCGATGCGGGAGCGGCTGTTCTCAATGTATTCCTCAATTTCCTCTTCTTTCAGATTCAGTTCCCTCGCGCTGCCGTAGCGCTCGCTCAGCTCCGCTGCCACCTGCCCCGCCTTTCCGTGCAGCTGGTTCCACTCGGCGGTAACCCGCTCCAGTTCGCGACGTTTTTTTGCAAACGCACTTTCTTTTTTTGCACTCTCCTCGCGCGCGGCGGTAAGCTCCTGTTCCGGCGTCGCGTACAGTTCATGGCTTTCTCGCAGCGAATTCAGCCGTGCAAGACTGACGCCGCGTGCATCAATGGCACGCAGACAGCGGTTCATTGCCGCAGCATACGACTGCAGCAGACGATTTTTATCATCCGCCTGCGAATTTTCCCTCTCATAAGCCTGACGCTTTCCGTTCAGCTCCGCCTCGAGGGCTGCGCCCGTCAGAGCGCATTCTCCGTATTCTCCCGGCACATCGTACCGTTGATATTTCTCGGCCCAGTCATGATCCATCTGCGACAGCTCCGCGCGCAGTGCGTCACGGCGTCCGTCCGTCCGCTCCTGTTCCTCCTCCAGCATGCGCAGGTTCTGCGACAGCTCCGCATGCTTTTTTTTCCCCGCCTCCTGGTTCTGCTCATTCCGCGACAGCTCCTCCTCAAGTTCCTGCTGTTTCGCAAAATCCTGTTCCAGAAGCTCCAGCGTTGCCTGATCCTTTCGTATTTCCTCCATGCGGAAATCTGTTTCGGAAAGCTCTTTCCCGCACCGGGAACATTCCGCAGCCGCAGCATCACGCCGGTTTTGCAGCTCCTTTTCCCGCTCCGCAAGCTCCCTCCGGCGCTCCTCATATTCACCGAGCTTTTTCCGGTTTTCCTGCAGGCGTTCCTCATAGCCCAAAAGGAAACGGCTCAGAAAATCCTCGTCCCCCCGGCAGGTTTTCTGCGTATCTTCAAGCCTGCTCAGACGAGAAGCCGCATCCGCCAGCCCGGCTGACACGCGCGTCCGTTCCCTCTTTGCCGCTCCCTCATCCAGAAGCTTTGTATAATCCTGAGAAAACAGCCGTATGTCTTCCGCTTCGGCAAGCGGCCGCCGATTCCTGAGCGCCGCCTCCTTCACGATCGGGAAAACCCGGCCGTCCTCAGCGCTCCCTCGAAGCCCGGCATCAGCGTACAGTTCGTCCATTCCCCCGTCCACCACCAGAGCGCATGGAAGAAAAGGATACTCGGAAAGCAGTTCCTTCCGCGTCTCCTCTTTCTGACCAGCCAGATATTCTCTGCCGGTCTGTACCTTTTTTCCGTGCCGCGCCGCGATATACTCCCGGATACGCGCGGTCTCAGGCAGCTCGCCGAAAGCGCTTCCCCACTCACCGGAGGCCAGAAGCTCCGCCCGTGCCGCAAGCTCCCGCTGCTGTTCCTCAAGCTCTCTGTGCTCTATCCGCAGCTTAGCGTCGCGCTCACGAAGCAGCTCCCGAAGCCGGGCGTAATCGCGTGCGCCGTAAACCTCCAACAGCTTGTCGGCATGTTCCTTCTGTTCTTCATAGCCGGAAAAAAACTCCTCCGAAAGCTCCTCCTGCCGCCCGAGCTGCTCCGTGCGGAGCCTGCACTCCAGCAGCCCTGCTTCCAAGCCAGCCAGCTCCTGCTTCAGAGCAGCGATCCGCGCCGCGCTCTGCTCTTTCCGCTCCAGCAGCAGCGCAAGCTCCCCGGAAAGCTCCTCTCCCGCACTTTTACTCTCCTCGAGCAGGAGCAGTCCGACCTGCCGCCGGTTTTCTGCAATCCTTGCAGAAATCCTCTCCTGCTGCCGCTTAAGCTCCTCCGCCTTCGTCCGGTACACAGCCGCCTCCGCAGCGGCACAGCGCTCCTGCTCATCCATTTCCCGTCTTCGGATTCGCAGAGAACGGCAGCGCGTTTCGAGCGCAGCAAGCTCCCCGGAAATAAGCTTTTTTCGCTCTGCGAACTCCCGCCCGGCATGATGTGTTAAAAAACGGATCTCCTGCAGAAGCGCGCTCTTTTCGGAATTCATTGCCGCAAGCTCCGCGGCAGTCTCGTCCCGCTTCGCCTTTTCCTGACGATATTCAAGATAATCATTCATGGCTTCTTTCAGCCGCAGCGCTTCCGCTGACTGATCAAGCAGCGCTCTCTCCGTCTCCGTTTCGCCCGCCAGCCGCTTCATCTCTTTTTCCAGGCGCTTTTCCCGCGCTCTCTCCTCGCAGTACCGCGCGGCGTCGATTCGTTCCTGAATCTCCCGCAAAGAATGCTCCAGCCGGATCAGCTGTCCTCCCGCATCCTGCTGCTTCGCCCTGCCGCGTACCGCAAGGCTCCCCGCAGTGCGGTAAAGCCCGTCGATTTTCCCGCCAAGCCCGGCCAGGTGCGTATAAAGCCTGCCGAAATCCTCCACCCGTTCCGCAAATTCTCCGATCAGTTCAATCTGGCGGTCAAAATTGCCGATCTCGCTTTTTTTTCTGGACAGCTCCAGCAGCCGATCCTTCATTTCCAGCAGCGCGCGGGACATGGCTTCGTCCGCATCCTGGCCTCCGCCGCGTGCGCGGAACGATTTCTGAATAATCTCCTCGATCAGAAGATCCTCGACAACCTTGCGCGTCGTCCGGTAATTGGTTTCAAAATAAGCGCGCACATGTCCCTCAGTGCGGTTGATACCGCGGATAATTTCCCATTCGCTCTCGTACAGACCGTAATCCGCAATAAAGCTCTGATATTCCCCTTTCCGGTCGAACAACCGGACAACCAGGGAATTGTCGTGTTCCAGCTCCTTCAAATAGCGGCGCAGCCCGCTGTAGGTAATTTTCTCCCTGTTTTTCACAAGGGGAAGGTTGCAGATATCGTTGGCGTTGTATTCCCGGTAAAAAATACAGTAATTAAAATATTCGATGGAGGCTGTCTCCCTTCCGCCCTCCTCCGAGTTTTGCGCCCTGCGGGCGCAGAAGCCCGTTGTCATATACCGGAAACCATTCACAACATCCGATTCGTCAAGCTCCCATTCGATCAGCGAATGGATGGTCTGGCTGCCGTCCCCGGTGCGGAACAGCTTTTCCACAGGCTGCTTTTCATCGAGCGTGCAGTTGGGAAGCACATTCTGAAGCATCAGAAGCATCAGCACGCTCTTTCCGCCTCCGTTCGCCAGATCATAGAGCATATTGCGCCCAAACGGCTTAAGCATGAAATCCTCATACGACTGTGTGCCGAAATTGTATTTTACGTTATTTACCCGAATCCGGTTGATGTGCGGCATAACAACCTCCCGTTTCCCGTTCCCTGCTGCGCTGCATAATCTCATACAGCCTTGCGCGTTCCTCCTCAAAGTAGCATTTCACCATGCCGTGAAAGCGGTCCGTCGGATAATATTTCTCTCCGTTTTCCGCAAACAGACCCTGCCCGGTCAGAAAATTGAAAGTCAGCTTCACAAATCCGGAGCGTGAACCTCTGCCTGCACGCAGCCCTCCTTCATCGCTTGTCGCCACAGGAAGCTCATCCCAGGTCATCGCGAGGGTACGGAAACTGCTTTCCTCCAGCTCATCTCCCGTCACCAGCGACAGCTCGCTGATCAGATTGGAGAGCGACAGCCCGACCGCCGTCACAATCTCCTCCGGCCGCACATACTCCGCAAAGGTAGAGGTCGCCGAATCGCTGTAAAAATACTGCATGATCGTACAGATAATAAAATAGCAGAGATACAGCTCCCGGTTCAGCCTCAGCCCCAGCATTCGTTTCAGTTCGTCATTGCTGTAGCCGAAGGCGCGGTTCTGTGCACCGGCCGTGAGATACAGGCTGTAATTGTACTCGTACAGCTTCAGATTCAGCTGCTTGAGCATCCGGTCAACGATGTCCGCCACGCCCGCATTCTGATTGTACGCCTCGTAGAGCGGGGCATTCTTTCCCGAGGAGATGCTGATCTCCTCCCCCACCAGAAGCGCACCGAATATTTCCATCGCCTTTTCCAGATTTCTGCCGTCCATGTACTCCTCCCGTCCCAACATCTTAAGCAGCCCGACTTCCGCCATTTATCACCGCAGCGGCCGAGCCGTGTCCGAACTGCGGATCTCTGCTCCGTCCGGCGCCGCAGGAACCCCGTTTCTTTCAGCTGCACCGGACGGAGCTCTGCTAAGAAATTGCCGGAAGAATCACAATCTCACAAACCGGATGTTTGCCGTGACAGATTCTCTTCCTTCCGCCGCAGCGCCGTGCACAAGCTCCTCCCCCGCCGTCTCCCGCAAATCGAGATCGGACAGAAGCTCCAGACGGAATCTCAGGCCGCGGTAACGCTTTTCCCCCGTCTCCCGAAGCATGCCGGAAAGAATTCCCTCAAGAAAGGTATCCTGCTTTTTTTCGAGCCCGGACAAATCGTATTCGCGTTTCTGGCAGAGCTGCACAAGAAAAGAATAATAATCGCTGTTGCGGAATATGCCGTCAAAATACCTGGTTTCCAGAATGCGGTTGAACTCCGCCAGGTCGAACGCCGGCTTCACAAGCAGCGTGTCCAGCAGTGTTTTCAGAATGGCGCGGTAATTGCCGTTGATCCGCTCCTCCTCCGCATCATCGTCAAAAACATAGTCCTGCTCCTCTCCCGCCCCGGCACTCTCCGTACTTTCCTCCTGACGTGCAGCGGCAGTCAGCAGCGTTTCCACCTGGCCTGGAGGAAAAAACCTGCGCCGGTACGGCCGAAACAGCGGAAGCACAAGTTCGCCCAGCACAGACGCGTCGTCGGCTGCTCTGGCCCGCTCCAGAAACCCTCTGAAATCGAAGGCGCTTCGCAGGCGGCTGTATTTGTATCGGTGCAGTATCTCGTCCGCACGCACCTGCAGCTCCATGCAGTCCGCCAGCAGCCTTCCGTGATTCTGCATTGCCTTTTTCAGCTCGGAGTCCAGCAGGAAAATCTCCCGCAGTGTCCCCTCCTTCGCTTCGAATGTGCCCTCCGCCTTCTGTCTGGCGGCCTCCGTGAGCTCCTTGTTGCGCCGGAATGCGCGCTGCTCCTCCTGAAACCAGCGAACCCCCGTACGGTTGAACTCGTCCAGCGCATTCATGCCCTCAAAAATATTGCAGCCCAGCATTGAAAGCACTTCTCCCTTGCGCTTCCGCAGACGGTTCACCTCACTGTTCATGCGGCGCACTACCTCGAGCCCCCCGACAAAGTTCTTCGTCTGAATCAGCTTCTCCAGAAGCAGCTGTTCGATATTTATGCGGCTCTCCTCGCGGATCTCCTTCGTATCAAGATAAAATTCGATGGCGTCTGCACTGATGGAATAAACGACATTACCGCCCGACATGGCACTGTCAATCAGTTTCATGCGCGCGGTTTTCCGCTTTTTGTCCGCCGGATCAAAATAATCCATCCGGAACGGCCTGCCGTCATTCCTAATTTTGTCGAACAGGTAGGCCGTTAGATCCGCCTCCTCCTGCGGCGGGAGTTCCAGCTCGAAATCCCGCCGCAGAAGCTCCGCAAGAAACGCATGCGCCTGCTTTAAATTTACCTCCCGCTCGTTGAAATTGTTTTCCTCGATAAAAAAGCGCAGCAGCGCCAGCGTGATATAGCCCATGTCCAGAAAGGCATAGCGCCCCTCCCGATACTGGGAGAGGCTCGCCGCCTGCAGAGAAAAGAAAGGGAAATACCGCTTCAGATTCTGCATCCGTTCCCCGTGATTGTCGATAATGTCACTTCTCAGGCGAAAGCCCGTTTCCTCGCTCATGTCCCTTTCTCCTCCGGCCGGCGGTACGCTTAATTATTCTGAAAATAGCTCAGCGTGTCCAGAACCTCCTGCGGTATTTCTCCCTTTGTCTTCGGATCACGCGAAAGCTGCCTTATGCGGATCTCCATTTCGTGCGCACTCTTGGCCCGCTCTCTCGCCGGCTTGGCCATTGCCTCCTCAAACATCGGCTGGCTCACCAGACGGGTGCGGATCTCTTTTGCAAACGGGCAGTAGGTCGCCAGAATATCGCGCGCCAGCTTATTGAGCCGGATCGCGCCCGCTGATTCGTTGCGCACCCAGAGTTCGTAATCCATAACAAAAATTTCGCGGGTATTCCCCTTTGCCTTCTGTATCTGCTGCTTGAGCTTTTCCTTTTTCTCCTCGGACAGCTCGTGATTTTTCTTGTAAAACTGTATGTAATCACAATACTCCGAAGTGAGGGATCTGTATTTGATATTGTTCCAGCTCCCGCCCTGCAGGAAGCGGCAGAGCTCCCAGCGGAACCGCCCGAACAGCTTTGTCATCGCGCTCTCCAGATCATCCTCAAAAAATACCGGGAGGATAAAGCGCCCAGCGGATTCCCTTCTCTTGCCCGAGCATTCCTGCCACATGGAGGTGCGCGAGCCGGCTGTCGGCATCAGGATGATATCCGGGCAGTATTCCCGCATTACCCAGATCTTGTCAATTCCCTGCTCCGGCCTGGTGAACATGACGTCCCTGTAAAATACGCTGTAATCAATATGCTTGAGCCTTTCAATCACGGCATCCAGTTTTGCGCAGTCCAGCAGCGTTCCCGCCGGCCCCTGCACAAACATACCGTGATGCAGCACCGGAACGAACGTGGAGATCTGTCCGTTTACCATGCGGTTGTTCGCCTGAAACATATTGTGTATCTCGTAGCTTAGTTTCCGGCTCTGATTGGACATCAGTTCCTTCTCCTCCGCCTCCGTAATCTGCTTGGATTTGCGCTGGGAACGGATAAATTCCGTATAGTCCATATCCATATCGTTTTTCGACGGCTCGCGCTTTCCCTCATACACGGCGGTCAGCCATTCACGGATGGTATAGATCTGTCCTCCGTTATACGATCCGGTAAAGTTTGTGCCGACGCAGGAGAGCAGATAACTTATCTCCTCCGCTTCCAGAAGCTTCTCGCTGAGGAAGCCGAAATTCAGAAAAAGTTCAACCGGCACCGGAAGCTCCGATGCATCGAGCGACCGGCAAAATACCATTTCATAGAGTTCGTAAAACAGTGTGGAAATGCCGTGCCGCAGTTTTCTCGCCTGATCGTCTGCCGAACTCCGGTCGCTCAGCTCCTCAAAGCTGCTCATCAGAGTGCGCAGCTGTGCTGCCTTCTCCTCGTCAAAATCGGCAAATTTCAAAATTTGATCCAGCGAATTGGAAACCATCGCCGGGCTGACCTGCCGGACTGCAGGCTTCGTTTCCGCCTCCGCCCCTGTCTCGGTTTCTCCTTCGGCATTTTCCTCCGGATGAACCCCGGTCAGCAGCGCGACATAAAGCTTCTCGATTTTCTGTCGGTCCACGATGGACTGCCGCCCCGTTTTCTTTTCCAGCAGCACATCGAGCACATTGATATAATCCATACACTCGTCAGCGCGTCTGCTCAGCACCCGGAAGGCCTCTTCCGCACCCTTTACGTTCTGGATCTTCATTGCCAGACGGATCACGCCGGAAAACAGACCGTCTCCCTGAGCGCCCGCCAGGCAATCCAGCAGCGAAACAATGTAATCTGTGAGCTCGCCGCACTCGATCATAAGCTCCGCACATACGCCGCCCGCCTGTTCCAGCGGAAATTTCGTGATCCCGGCGCCGCAGCCGTAAAAGCTTTTCATAATATCCAGAGGCACCTGAGCACTCTCAAGATAAAAACTCAACTTTTTCGGATCGATTACGGAGGCGGAATCCGGCGGCGCAGGCTCGTCGGCATTCGCCGGATTCAGCAAAGCTCCGCCGTTCTCCTTTGCGAGCCGCATATATTCCTGCCGGCAGTCCAGCAGCCAGGTATGCGCCTTTTCCGCTTCCGCAAGAAATTCCTCCCGCGCGCGGTAGAGGCTGTTGATGTGCTTTACGACGGAATACATCAGCAGTCCGCGGTAATCCTTATTGGCTGCCAGAATCCGGTCAATCGCCGAGAGGGCTCCTGCCGGAAACGCGTATACTACGCTGTCCTCCACCGCGGTACAGGTGGACAGACAGCGGCCCATGTATAAATCCTGCACGCCGAGAAAGCTGCCGTTTCCGAACAGGATGCGGCTTCCCTGATTGTGCAGCTCCACCCTGCCCTTGAGCACGGCGCAGATACAGTCCACCGGATCTCCCTCCTGGAAAAGCTGTGTCCCCTTTGTGACTTCATTCATTCCATTGATCTTCAGTTTCATCGCCATATTGCACTGTTCCTTTCCAAATGCCCTTTGAAGCCGAAACCGGCACGGCATGATCAGCATATAGCCCTGAGGCCCATGCTCTATTATATACGAAATCTTCGGATACGAAAAGATATTTTTTATAAAAACGGAAAGCCGGCAGAAAAAAACTCGCCGAAATCGGAGCAGATATGAAATTTCAGGAAAACCGGCCCGGAAAATGCCTCTCAAAAAGACGAAACAGCGGAGAGAAAAATATTAAATTCCGCGCGACGCGCTTTGAATGACCTTCACAGACGTTACCTCTGCAGTTAACTCGGCCCAGGCTGCCTTACGGCACATGAAAGTTTCCACTTAGTGCTGCTGCATTCCTGCCCTGACACGGTTCATGGATTTCCATTGCGTAAGACCCAAACGTCAACATCACTTACAGAGGGCTGCTCCACAAAGCATCACCCTGGGCGCATCATCACCCCTGCTGTAGCGGATTGCAGGTACAGGGCACCGCTATCTCCCCGGCTGCGCGGAAATGTTCTGACAAATTTTATATAGCCCGGCAGGACTGCTTTTTTTCCTCCTGACCGACGGCCGCACTCCCGCTTCCCGGAAGTGTGGTTTACAGTATACTTTCTTTTTCCGATTCTGTCAAGGAATTTTGTTTGAAATTCCGCTCAGGTTTTTGTAACGGATTTTCCTCCCGAAGAAAACCACGCGATTCCGCAGGGCAATGAAACGGCCGGATTCCTCCTGCGTTTCCGCTGCCCGTATCTTCGGATGCCCGAACGCTTTGATGCTTTCCATGAAGGGAAAAATGATATGATATGATTTGTCCTGTTTTATGCGGCCAACAGAACTAAAATATTACCAGCAGCCAGCAGGAGAAGTTTCAGAACTTCACACGAATCACAAAATTCTATGTTATGCTGTTCCCTGGAGGTGTTGTTATGCAAAGGATTTTAGTTGTAGAGGATGACTTAGATATTCAAGAGCTATTAAAAAATTTTCTGCAGGAAGCAGGCTATGAGGTTATTTTAGCCAGCGATGGGACGGAGGCCCTTTCCATATTTTCCTCCTCACAATCTGATTTGGTGCTGCTTGATGTAATGCTCCCCAAAATAGATGGCTTTGCAGTCTGTGAGCTGATACGGAAGCAATCACAGGTTCCTGTTATCATGCTTACCGCATTGAGCGGTGAAGAAGAACAAATCCTGGGACTGGATTTACAAGTTGACGATTACATCACAAAGCCCTTTTCGATGCCGATTTTAATCCGTAAAATTGCCGCCGTTCTGCGGCGGAGCAGCGTACTGCAGGGGGATGAACACAAAACGATTGCTTACCAAAACCTCATTTTGGATTGCGACAATTATACAGCCACAGTAGATGGAACCGCTTTTGAATTGACACAAAGGGAATTTGAAGTGTTGAAAGAACTGCTCACTCATCAAGGGCGTATTTTGACCAGACAAAATTTTTTAAACAAATTATGGCGTTATGATTTTTACGGGGACGAGCGTGTAGTAGATACGCACATCAAAAACCTGCGAAAAAAGCTGGGCATTGATTTTATTCAGACAATCAGAGGGGTGGGATATAAAATTGTTAAAGAAAATTAAGGGCAGTCTGTTTACAAAAGTATTTCTTGTTACAGCAGTCATGCTGCTTTGTATATCTCTGCTGGTGTTCGGAATGTTAGCGTGGTTAATGCCGCAGACCTATTCCAACAAGCTGAATGCCGTTTTGGATGAACGGGCGCAGGGCTTCGTGTCTGAACTGGAACAAGTACCTCTTTCAGACAGCGGCGGCCTGTTCGATCAATTTGTTGCGGATATGGAAATTAATTCCGTCGAGTTATACGACAGCAGCGGCGATTTTGTGCCGTTGCCCACAAAAGAATTTAATAATGAATGGGGCGTTCATATCGCGCAATCGGCAGTTGCTGGCCTTGGTGAAATTTCTCCCTTCTTATCAAACCGGTACGATTTTTCTTTTTCTGATTGCAGTGACCGGTATACGCTCGTTGTCTTTGGTGAATCAGAACATATCTCGGAACTGCAGCAGTCCTTTATCCGCATTTTCCCGTTTATCCTGCTGACTGTTTTGACGGTTGCCTTTGTCGCATCATGGCTTTACTCCCGTATGATTACAAAGCCTGTGCTGGAAATCAGCCGCATATCCGAAAAAATATCCGGCATGCAGCTGGATTGGACGGTTGACGAACAACGGACTGACGAATTGGGAACCCTGGGGAAAAGCTTAAATACACTGTCCCGTAATCTTTCAGCAGCCCTGTCCGATTTGCAAAACGCAAACAGGAAACTGGAAGCCGATATTGAACATGAAAAAGAATTGGAACAGGCCCGCACAAATTTCTTTTCGGCAGTGTCACACGAGCTGAAAACACCCGTCACCATTATCAAAGGCCAGCTAGAGGGGATGCTGCTTGGTATTGGGGCTTACAAAGACCGTGAGAAATATTTGACAAGATCGCTGGAAATTGCGAACACCCTCGAAACAATGGTATAAGAGATATTGACAATCTCCCGGCTGGAAACTGAGGGAGCAGAGCTCAAAAAAGACTATTTTGATTGCGTTCAGGTTATCAAATCTTATTTAAGTGAAACCGAGGATTTGATCATAGGGAAAGATTTGCAAATATATCTCAATGTTCCACCATCTGCTTTTGTAACCGGGAACAAAATGTTGATGGAGAAAGTGTTTTCAAATCTGATCGGAAATGCAATCAAGTATTCCCCGCATAAAGCCTCCATTTACATTTCCGCCCGTGCAGAACATGATTGGATAAATATTTCTATCGAAAATACAGGAGTGAATGTACCGGAAGACAGTATTCCTAAATTGTTTGACGCATTTTATCGTGTGGATCAGTCCAGAAGCCGCAAGACCGGCGGAAGCGGGCTTGGGCTGTATATCGTACAGGAAATACTGCGCCAGCACGGAAGTGAATGTGCCGTCTGCAACACACAATCCGGGGTGAAGTTTTCTTTTATAATTTAACAGATATGGAAAGCGGCGGGCTGATTCCCACTGCTTTCCAACTACACATAAATCACAAACAAATCCCAAATGTATCACAAAAAAGGATGGTATTCTTTCAATACACTCAAAGAAAGGATGGTGTTTCAATGAACACAAAGAAACTACTCGCGATAGCCCTCGGCGGGGTGTTGCTTGCAGGGATTTTTGTAGCGGGCAGCACAGCGGCATCCCAGGACAGCGGTACTCCCTCAATCGGCACGACTTCTCTGCAGACCTCAAATAGATCCGGCCCATCCCCTTCTGCAACTGCCGAAAACAGCGGGGCAGACAAGGCTGTTTCGTATGAGGAACAATTTAAGCCCTATGAGCAGTTTGGCCTGACATACGATGCCGGAAAAAACGAACTGCAATATAACGGAAAATCGGTACGGTGGTTTGAGGACTGCTATCCCGTGGGGGACGGGGTGCAGGCCGGCAACGACTTTTTCAACGAGAATGGTGTGGTTGATGTATATGCCGTCCGTGACCTCACCAACATTGTCCACTCCGAAGACGGCTCATTCGACCCCAGCGGAAAGCTGATTGGTGTAAAGGAATTTTCGGCGGAAGAATTTGCCGCGCGCGACATTGAGTCAATCAAAAATCCGGCTCCCATCGCTGCCATAGCCGGTGATCCGCCCTCCGCAAAGGACCTTGAAAATATGGCGAAGGAATACGCGGCGTTTGGCGTTACTTACGATATCAAAAATGACCAATGGTATTTCAACGGCGAAAAGGTGCGGTACTTTCAGGATGTGCTGACTTCCAACGGCGAGAGCCTGACCGGCGGGAAATTCAACGGCGCAATTCGTAATTTTTGGAGCATAAACGGCACAATAGACATTTATACAGTGCGAGACTTTGCAAACCCGGACGCCGATGGATACGGGACGCTGACAGGTATGGAAAAGTTCAGCCAGGCGGAATTTCACGAACACACGCAATCGGAAATTCCGTCCAGCTCTGGCTTTTGTACCGTAAAGTAAAGGCTGCCGCACAACGGCAAAATTTTTTCCATTGAAAGGACAGCAAGATTGAAAGACAGCAAGTGGGAGAAGCCTTCTCTTGCCCACTGGCTGTCCCCTGAGATTTTCGGGAGCGTTGACATAATTTTGCAGCGTTGATAAGAGTTAATCATAAGCTTCTTCTAAGATACTTAACCTCTCGTTTTTTCTTAAATATTCATTTGACATCCTCTATGAGTTCTGCTAACGTTAAAAATAATGATTCCTTTTGCAAAACATCAAAATAATTATCCAACTTTATGCAATAAAAAACGTGATTTCAGGATAAGCAAAATCAAATGAGATAGACAAACAAGATATTCGGAAAAGCGCAAATGTTAATGGCTGCTTTATACAAAAATATTCTCAAGACATCAATTTATTATTTATATAATGGTAATGTATGCTATAATCAATCGCTGACCTGAATCAAAAATCAGAGGGTATGAAAATGAAAATTCCAATGAATTCTAAATCCGATGAATATTATATGCGCCAGGCGATCGCCCAGGCGAAAAAAGCGGCACTCTACGGCGACGTACCGATCGGCTGTGTTATTGTTAAGGACGGCTGCATTGTCGCCCGCGCTTACAACAAACGTAATAAAAATCATTCCGTGCTGGCTCATGCGGAGACGCTGGCCATCGAAAAAGCGGCAAAAAAACAGGGCGATTTCCGGCTGGACGGCTACACGCTGTATGTAACGCTCGAGCCGTGCCAGATGTGCGCGGGGGCCATTGTTCAGTCCCGGATTGCCCGCGTGGTAATCGGGGCCATGAACCCGAAAGCGGGCTGCGCCGGCTCCATCCTGAATCTGCTGCAGATCCCCCGTTTCAACCATCAGGCAGAAATCACAAGCGGCGTATGCGGGGAGGAGTGCTCCGCCCTGCTGTCCGACTTTTTTCGCAGAATGCGGGAAACGGCAAATAAAAGCAGATAATATAATACGGTCACATTATCTCTTGAAAAAATCCAAAATACAGGAGAACATAAAATTATGAAAATCCACGGATTAAATAAGCTGACTCTGCTCGATTATCCCGGTCTTATGGCCTGCACGGTATTTACCGGAAACTGCAATCTCCGCTGTCCGTTCTGCCAGAATGCGCCGCTTGTCCTGTTTCCGGAGCGGGAGCCCGTGATTCCGGAGGAAGAGCTTGCCGGATTTTTAAAAAAACGTTCCGGAATTCTTGAGGGTGTCTGCGTTACCGGAGGGGAACCAACCCTCTCGCCTGCTCTGCCGGAATTTCTTTCCGGCTTAAAGTCGCTTGGCTATGCGGTAAAACTCGACACGAACGGTACGAATCCGGAGCTTTTAAAGTCTCTGACTGCCGACGGGCTGGTGGATTATATCGCCATGGATATCAAATCGTCTCCGGCCCGCTATGCGCAGGCCGTCGGCATCCCGGGCTTCGATACCGCACCCGTAATGGAGAGCGCTGATTTTCTCATGCACTGCGGCCTTCCCTTTGAATTCCGCACAACGGTTGTAAGAGAGCTGCACGATGAGGTCGTTTTCCGCGATATTGCTTCCTGGCTGTCCGGCGCGCGCGCCTATTATCTGCAGGCATTTGAGGATTCCGGCGCACTGGTCGGAAGTGTCCTCAGCCCCGGGCAAAGCCTTTCCGGTTATACGAAGGAGGAGCTGCTCGGCTTTGTACAGCTTCTCGCCCCGCATTTTAAGACTGCCGCGCTGCGCGGCGTGTGAAAGGAGCCTTCGTCCATGCTGTACCGCTATACTACCGGACGCCTTACTCTGAAGATACTCGGTCAGGAATCCGCCCCCCGGACGACGGACTTTTTTCTCCGCAACCGCGCGCATTTTTCCTGCTGGGAAATTGATCATCCAAAGGAGTATTATACTGCCTCTTATCAGCAGCGCGTCCTGGCTGCGGAGGAAACCCAGTTTCTCCGGTCGCAGGCTGTGCGCTATTATCTGTTCCGGACGCCTGAGCCGGCTCCTGCCGGCAGAGATTCCTCCGCCCTGTCCGGCACAGGTTCTTCCCGGAGCAATTCCGCTGCACGAACCGGCACAGACTTATCTAACCGCAGTTCCGCCGCTCCATACGGCACAGACTCTTCCCGGAGTAATTCCGCTGCACCGACCGGCACAGGCCCTTTTGACAGCAGTTCCGCTGCACTGCACACCGCGCAGGCCGCCGAAATCCTGATCGGTACAGTCTGCTTTCAGCATATCTGCCCGGCACCGGACGGCTCCTGCCAGGTCGGCTACCGCCTGGACGCCGCACATACGGGGCATGGGTATATGACGGAGGCACTTCTTTGCCTTATCCCGAAAATTTTCTTTTACTATAAGCTTCACCGGATCGAGGCGGATATCCTTCCGGAGAATCATCCCTCCCTGCGCCTTGTTCAGCGGCTCGGCTTCACGCAGGAAGGTGTGGCCAGAGGACGCTATTTCTGCGGCGGCATGTATCGGGATTATCTGCGTTTTTCCCTGCTGTCGGACGACCCGTTTCCGCCTTCGGTACTGCAAAGGGAATAAAACCGGCCGGAGCTTATTGCGCAATATCCCTTTTACAAAAAGCTATCTGCCTTCTGATTTTCAAACTTCACCTCCATATACCAGTAGCCGAAGGCTCCGTTCTCCAGCTGCTGCCGCTTTACCGGACGGAATCGGGAAAATCCGAACATCTGCGCCATGTGCTGTTCGCGCTCGTTGTAAACGCCAGGCAGCATAAGATAGCATACATTCCCGCCCTTCTGGCGTTTCCGCGTAAACAGCAGATGCTGATACGTATAAAAGGAATGAAGCAGAAAGCTGTTTCCCGCCAGCTTCCACAGCATCCTGGGAAGCATGCCGATATCCTGCGGCTCCATCCGCACTCCGCGCTCGAATTCACCGTCGTCAAAGGGATACATCGGCGTCAGGCACCGAAAAACCCGTTCTTCCCTGTTCTCCGTACGCCATGCGTTGCGGCAGCCCTCCGCCGCAGCAGCTGCCTCCGCCGTCAGCCTTCTGACCGGCGGTTCGGATGAGACTGTTACTGCCTTCTGCGGTCCGGCATCTCCAATGCCGTCGGATGTCATTTCGGCTCTCTTTACGCTGCCGAATACAGTCTCCGTTTTCTGTCCATCCGGAGATACGGCTCCCGAGCCGTTTTCCATCCGGTCCGCACGCTCTGCTTCCGGCCGGGCGGCTGCTGCCTGCAACCCGTAACCATTCCGGCTCATATTATCGGAGTTCGCCCCGCTTCCGGCGGCAGATTCCGCACTCTGCACACTTCCGGACGCAATTTCAGTCCGTAGCTCTTCCGCATGCGCCGCCGGAACCCCATTTCCGCCAAAGTCTGCATTCGCTGTCTGTGCCCCGCCTCCGGCGGCAGATTCCGCACTCCGCCCGTTTCCGGATGCGATTTCCGTCCGCCGCTCTTCGGCATGTGTTGCCCGCATCCCATTTCCGTCGAAGCCCGCATTCTCTTCCCGCGTACTGTCTCTACCGGCAAGTTCCGCACTCTGCCCGCTTCCCGCTCCCGTCACCGTTCCGCCCCGGCGTGCAGTCCCCTGCTCCGAACCGCTCCCTGCCATGGTTTCCGCTCGTTCATTGCTTTGGGATGCAGGCTCTGTCTTCCGGCCGTCCCCGGCGGACTGCAGCTGCTTTCGTATTTCCTCCGCCTCCCACGGCGCCAGCGGCTCATCCTCCCAGGAGGAGGCAAGGCAGCTGCCGTCATCTCCAAAAAGAATCAGCCCGTTCAGTTCCTGAAAAAACAGTCCGCTCCCCTCCACGTCCGAAGCGTTGCATTCCTTCCGGAATACCGGCGCGGCGGCGCTCAGGTCAAAATCCCCGAGGAACACACCTGTCGGCGGTTCCGGGCGGCTCTTGTAGCAGCACACCTTTGCGCTCCCGCTTCTTTTGCCGGGATTTAAAAATATTGTCATCCGGATCTTTCCGTTATTCAGTTCAAGCCTAGCGTAGCCCGCACTGTCCTTTTTCACACCGTTCTCATACGAATAAATATATGAAATCCATCTCCGGTAATCCGACATACCGCACTCCTTCCTGAGACCGGCGCCTCTGCCATTCCCGGCGGCAAACTGCCCCGCGGCGCAGCTGTCCGCTTCTCACCAGTACAATATGCCTCCGCCGTGTTTTTTAGAACCTCAATTCAGGTATTCTTTCTATTTTTTGTATGGTAACTTGCAGATATGTGTGATATACTAAGGGCATCGAGATTTTCAGTCATGGAGGCATTCACTATGGGACGTGGAAAACAAATTGCAGTGCTGACGCTGATCGCAGTAATGGTGCTGGCCTGCATCTATCTTGGGATTCAAATAAAAAACCGGCCGGAGCCGACGGGCGAGGAGCCGGTTTACCAGGGAAGCTACCGCGAAACAAAAATCTCTCTGCCTGTCATAAACGCGGAGCAGGGAGAAGAATATCTGCAGCTTCTGCGGGGCATGGACGGAAGGCCGGAGCTGTTCACAATCATTTTGAACGAAGAGCGCACTCTTGTTCAGGGCTACAAAAAATATGTGCTGAACGACGAAAAAAAATGGGATGAGTCGGAGGACAGCTGGATGGCGCTCCAGAATTTCTCGGATACTCCTCAGGCAATCCGCCTGATGTCCTATGCAGAAACGGGCACACTGTATCTCGTGCTGCACAACATCGCCACCGTTGCTCCGGAAGCCGACGACGTTATGCGTGTTACTGCCTCCGGCAGCGTTGAGCGGGTCGGCGTCCGCGGCCTCTACAAAACCGATTCGGAATCCCGGCCGATCCAGATTGAAAAAATGTTTATCTCCAACAATATGATCTGCATCACGGACGAGCTCGGCGATTCCTACGCTTATTCGCTTGTCAGCGGAGAGCTCTATGCCTCCGGCAGAAACGGCGCTGCAGGCAGTCTGGCGTCCGACGGCACCCATCTCTACATGCTCTCCCAGGATCTGAACTCGGTTATTCCATACCGCATTTCGGACGGCATGCCGGACGCGGAACGCCCGCTGTGGGAGCGGAAAACCTCCCCCGCGGAAAGCGCAGCCCGGTATGAGCTGCCCGACTACCAGCTGCTTTCGCAGGACGGCGCACTCTATCTTTCCTGTCAGGACGGCATCTATTCCTTTGACGCCGCGTCAAATAAATGGAAGCTGCTGCTCTCCGGCATGGAATGTATTTTCGGCCGTCCTTCCGTCATCCAGCAGAATTTTATTTCCGCCGGCGGGAACTTTTATATGTTCGGCCGGGATATTCTCGGGAACGCCTGCTGCACCATGTACGATACACGCACCGAGGAAGAAGACGCTGATCTGAAACGCACGGATTTCCGAATCTCCTCATACGCCCGGAATCCGATTATCACGGAAACCGCCGTAGCGTTCCAGCAAAGCAACCCGGCGCTGCGCGTAATCTACGAACCGGCGCTGGACGCCAACCCTTCCCTGACGCCGGAGGAGTACCGGCTGCAGATTCAGAAGGACATTCTGGACGGCTCTGCAGCAGACATTCTTGTCTGCGACCGGCTGGACTATCCGTCGTATATCGACAGCGGCTTTTTTGAAAATATCAGCGATCTGATGAAGCCCCTGTACACGGCAGCCGACCTCTACGGAAATGTGACCAATGCCATGGCGCAGACAAAAATCTTTGTGACGCCCGCCAAATTTCATATTTTTCTGAATTACGGCACGGAAAACACTCTTAAAAATATGGATACGCTCTCTGATCTTTCTGCATATTCGGAGAGCAGCAAAAGCCCGGCGCTCGGCTCGGTCACCCCGGAAGATCTTGCCCGCCTGCTGAGCAGCTTCTACGAAAAGGAATTTGTTCCTTCCCAGGAAATCGACGCAGAAGCTCTTCTGAAGGCACTGAATCAGATTAAGGTTTCGGCCCGTCTCACCGAGTCCGCGGCCGAGAATGACAATGCTCAGAAAGAGCCGGATAACAGCACTGCAGGAGCAGAAGACGGCAAAACACAGAAAGCAGAAAGTTCTTCAAAGAAATATTCCTCCAGTCCGGGGATTGCCAGAATCGGTTCTGCGGAGGAATTCCGGGAACTGCTGGAGGCGCTGCAGGAATCGGGGCTGAGCTTTTCCGGCGCACAGGGACGCTTTCTGCCATGTGCCATTGTCGGCATCAACAGCCGAAGCAGCAATTCGAAATCTGCCCGAGAGTTTATCCGTACCATGTATTCCGATGATGTACAGCAGACGGACGTCGGAGAGGGCATTCCGATGCAGAAGAGCGTCATCAGAGGCTGGAATCCGGAAATTTTTACGGAGGAAAAGCTTGCACAGCTTGATTCCTGCCTGGAAGCGGCGGATGCTGTTTACGATGAAAATTCAGAGCTGTACGCCGCCTTCCTGAGCATTCTGCCCGATTTCTTTTCCGGGCAGCTGTCCGCGGAGGATGCTGTCCAGCGCGTTCTGGACTACAGTCCGACCGATACCAGCCGTTAAAAGCCTTACGGCGCCGCAGCTTCCATGCATCTGCGGCGCCGCATTTTACGCAGCCGCCTGCGGCGGCAGAATGAGAGGAATTATGAATTTACTCACGATGGAGCATATCAGCAAAAGCTTTACCGACCGCATGCTGCTCAATGATATCAGCCTCGGGATCAATGAGGGTGACCGGATCGGCGTGATCGGGATCAACGGCACGGGCAAATCAACATTGCTTAAAATAATTGCCGGACTGGAGGAGCCCGATTCCGGCGACATTACCATGAGCAGGACGCTGAAAACCGCATATCTGCCGCAGACCCCGACCTTTGACGCGGACAAATCCATTTTGGAGAACGTTGTTTTCGGCCAGACCGCAGAGCAGGAATACCGCAACCTTACCGGGGAAGCGCGGGCCATGCTGAACTCGCTCGGCATCGAAGACTGCGATGCTTCGGCTGCCGGGCTTTCCGGCGGTCAGAAAAAGCGCGCGGCGCTTGTGCGGACGCTGCTGACGCCGTCCGGGCTTCTCGTGCTCGACGAGCCGACCAACCATCTGGACAGCGCCATGACCGAATGGCTGGAAAATTACCTGAAAAACTGCCGCAGCGCGTTCATCATTATCACGCACGACCGCTATTTCCTCGACCGCGTGACAAACCGGATCGTTGAACTCGATAAGGGGAAACTGTACTCCTACACTGCAAATTATTCCCGCTTTCTGGAGCTTAAAGCAGAGCGCGAGGAAATGGCGTCCGCGACGGAGCGCAAGGCAAAAAGCCTGTTCCGCACGGAACTTGAATGGATGCAGCGCGGCGCAAGGGCACGTTCCACAAAACAGAAGGCTCATATCGCCCGTTTTGAGGCGCTGCGCGACCGGGAGAAAATCGAAGCTGACGGGCAGGTTGAAATCAGCTCCTTATCCTCCCGTCTCGGCAAAAAGACCATCCTGCTCGACCATATATCAAAAAGCTACGGCGAGAAAGTTTGTGTCCGCGATTTTTCCTATATCCTGCTCTCCACCGACCGCATCGGCATTATCGGGCCGAACGGCTGCGGAAAATCCACTCTGCTCAAACTTCTGACGGGAATGCTGACTCCCGATTCAGGCACGGTGGAACGCGGCGTCACTGTAAAAATCGGTTATTTTTCACAGGAAAACGAAGCGATGGACGAGACAATGAAGGTAATCGATTATGTCCGCGAAACGGCTGAACTGATTCAAACGGCCGACGGAACCATTACGGCCTCCCAGCTGTGCGAAAAATTTCTTTTTACCGGGGCAATGCAGCATTCCGTGATCGCAAAGCTTTCCGGCGGAGAAAAACGGCGGCTGTATCTGCTTAAAATACTGATGGGTGCTCCGAACCTGCTCGTGCTTGACGAGCCGACCAATGATCTTGATGTCCGGACACTCACCATTCTGGAAGATTATCTGAAAAGCTTTCCGGGAATTATCGTTACTGTCTCGCATGACCGGTATTTTCTGGACAAAATTGCACAGCGCATTTTTGCATTTGAACCGGGCGGCATCATCCGGCAGTACGAGGGCAATTTTTCCGATTACCAGGCAGCCCGGCCCGCGGAGGAGCTTTTCCCCGGAGCAGGCAAAAGGGCGGGCAAACCATCTGCCGCAGATGCAGACACAGACGAAAATTCTTCTGCCTCCTCCCGTGACTGGAAAGCCCCGCGCACCGCGCTGAAATTCACTTACCGGGAACAGAAGGAATATGAAACCATCGACGATGATATCGCTGCGCTGGAGAAAGAACTTTCCGGACTCGAGGCACAGATAAACGAACATGCTTCCGATTACAGCCGCCTTGCCGTGCTTTCTGCGGAAAAAAACGCCGTTGAAAATACTTTGAATGAAAAAATGGAGCGCTGGGTGTATCTGAATGATCTCGCGGATAAAATCGCGGCGCAGAAAAAGCAGGGAGTATAATTTTCTCTCCCTGCTTTTTACCATTCAGCATTATTATTCCTCTGTCCCGGCGTTTACGCGATAATAATCTCTCTGTGAAATAACCTGAAAACCGTTTTTCTGGTACAGACGGAACGCATTCTCGTTCCTGCTGCCGACCTGAATCCGGATTTTTTTCATCGGCGCGCTGCTCTCTTCTTTCGCCGCGCTCAGTCCCTTCTCCTGCACGATCCGAATCAGCTCCTTCAGCAGTGCTTCCCCGATTCCTCTGCCCCGGTAGTCCCCATCCACGGCAAAGTCAAACACATAGACGTTCTCCTCGCTCTCCGACAGGCAGAATATTCCGACCGGTACGTTTCTCTGCCACGCTCCGTAATAACGGCAGCCTTCCTGCTGCAGTCTGACGATCCGTTCTTCCGCCGACGGCTCGTCCATTGAAAATGCGCCCGCCAGCAGCAGTGCGGCCGTTTCCCCATCGGCTTCCTCGATCCTTCTCACCTCAAGCGCGTTTGTTTTCTGAATAAGATAGGAATATTTCCATTCCATCAGATACTCCGAGCAGATATATGCGCAATCCCCCTCCTGTAAAAGTACGCGAAGTATCCCGGAAGGATGCGGTTCACAGACATAATGGAGCTCTTTTGCACCGCCGCCTTCCGCTTCCCTGCGCACGGCAGTCAGCATCTTTTTTATCATAAGTCTCCTGCGGTGATCCGGATGAATGTAGCCGCACACCTCCGCCATGCCGTCCGGCATCTGATACAGTACTGCAAAACCTGCAAGCGCTTCCTCTTCGTAACACAAAAAGAATTTCGGCTTTTCGTCCTCCTCCGTCCCGGCAAGCAATATGCCGCCCCGGATGTTGTCGTGCTCACAGCACAGATTCTCGAGCTCCCGCACTTCTTCGCGTCTTCTCCCGTTCAGCTGCTTCAATACCTTCAATCGCAACATATTTATTGATTCGCCTCTTTCCTTCTCCTGCAATCCCTTTTATCCACCGTCCCGTACACGGTTTGTTCCTTCCGCTTCGGCCGCCCGCAGAACTTCTGCATTGCTGCTCTGCCGCCGATGCTCCTTTCCGCTTTTCAGCCCCGCCCTTTCCTGTTTCCTCTCTGTTTAATGCTCTGCCGCAGCTTCGGCTGAAGTACTTCCGGCATTCCTTTTTTCTGCACAGGAAAGCAGATCTGCCAGGCGCGCAAATTCCTCCAGCGAGAGTGCCTCCCCGCGCACGGTCGAAGAAAGCCCCATCTGCTCCAGCGCTTCCTGCACTGCCTCGCGGCTTATCGTGCTCCGGCCACATTTTCCGGCATCTTCGGCAGCCCTTTCCCTGTTATCCGGCCCGTCTACGCTTTCTACTGTTCTTTCCGCGGCTCTTCTCCGATTACTCCTTTTTCCCGTATTTGCTGTGTCCTTTTCACATGCCTCCGCACCATCCATGCCGGAAACGGCATTTACAAGAGTTTTTCTTCTCTGATTGAACGCCGCCCGGATCAGGCGAAACAGAAATTCCTCGTTTTCTGCCTGTACCGGCGGTTTCTGATGCAGTGTCAGACGAATCACCGCGGAGCCGACATTCGGCCTGGGCATAAAACAGTGCGGCGGAACAACAGCGGCAAGATATGGCTCGGCGTAATACTGCACAGCGAGGGACAGCGCACCGTAATCCTTGCCGCCCGGCCCGGCCTGCATCCGCTCCGCAACCTCACGCTGCACCATTACCGTAATATTCTGCAGGGGCACATGCTTTTCCAGCAGCCCCATAATGATCGGTGTTGTTATATAATACGGCAGATTGGCGACCACCTTGATCGGCCTGCCGCCGTTTTTTTCCTGCACCAGCCGGTTCAGATCCAGCTTTAAAATATCCTCGTTGATCACCGTCACATTATTGTAGCCGCGCAGCGTATCCTCCGTGAGAATGGGAATCAGATTCTTATCAATCTCAACCGCTATCACCTCTCGCGCATTTTCACACAGGTACTGCGTCATTGTCCCGATGCCCGGACCGATCTCCAGCACCATATCCTCCCCGGAAATTTCCGCGGCACGTATAATTTTTTCCAGCACATGCGTATCAATCAGAAAGTTCTGTCCGAACCGTTTCTGGAAAATAAAATGATATTTGTTCAATACCTCAATCGTATTCTTTGCTTCCCCCAATGTCGCCATTCGGACTCCTCCGACAATTTATTACTATAATGCTATTATATCTTCGCCCCCTGCAAAAGTCAATCCAGCCGATACAGTTCCCTGGCGTTCCGCGCAGTTGCCCGCACAACCTCCTCCGGCGTGATGCCTCTGAGCCGGGCAATTTCCTCCGCAACAAGAGGCAGGTACAGCGAAGAGTTTCTCTCCTGCCGGTGCGGCGCCGGCGCAAGATACGGACAATCCGTTTCCAGAACCAGCTTTTCCAGTGGAATCTTCTGCACAACTTCCTTCACCTTCCGGGCGCTTTTAAAGGTTACCACGCCGCCGATCCCGATCCAGAAACCCATTTTCACATACTCTGCGGCCATCTCCGGCCCGTAGGAAAAGCAGTGAACTACTCCTGTCAACCTCTTTCCCTCTGCCGCTGCCCTGTCCTGCGCCTCCCGGAGCTGCCCGAGCGTGTCGGCTGCCGCCTCCCGGCTGTGGATAATCACCGGCAGATCCCTTTCCGACGCCAGAGCAAGCTGTCTGCCGAACCAGAGCTTCTGCACGCCGCGCGGCGTATCCCAGTGATAATCAAGACCGATCTCTCCGACCGCAATCACCTTCGGCTCCCTCAGCTGTTCTGACAGCTGAAGGAATCCATTTTCATCCAGCTTTTCTGTCTCCGTCGGATGCACTCCCGCGGCTGCGTATACAAAGGGATATTTCTGTGCAAGCGCAATCGCCCGTGCCGTGCTCTCCAGATCTGCGCCGACATCCACAACCGGCCCAATCCCGTTTTCTTCAAGACTTTCGAGCAGCTGTTCCCGATCCTCGTCAAACGCCTTGTCATCATAATGGGCATGCGTATCAAATATCCTGTTTTGCGGTATCTTTTCTGTGCCGTTCATGCATGCTGTCCCCCGTTTTTTCCTTTCTTTGTTTACCGAAATGCAGGGACGGCCCTCTGCGCCATCCCCTGCTCCAGCTTATTTCCGTTCACATGATTTCCGTTCACATAGCTTCTGCACGGCATTATGCCCCCTGCACGGCCCGCAGTCCTAGTCCTCCGCCGGTGTCTGCCCGGTGCGACAAATACCGTTCTCCCTTCTCACAGCTCCGCTCCCAGCTGCTCAATTTCATTCAGGAGCTTCTTCCTGCGATCCTGGAATAAAAGTTCTCTGTTATACTTTTCGTATATGGCATTTCCGTAACTATTTACAAATTCCATACAATAATAACTGAGCGACAGCTCCGTCAGGAAAATCACCAGCTCCTGCCCCTCCCCAAAGGCATCTGCCAGAAATCCGAAACAGTGATCGAGCATTTCCCCGGCGGTTTTCACCCGCTCCTCCCGCAGGCCGTTCAGCCGCTCAAAGCATTCTCTGAGCCGCTGAAATACTGCCTGCGGTTCGCCAATGCTGTCAATTCTCGCCTGCCTGCACCAGTCAGAATAATATTGCAGAGCTCTGCGGTACGCCTCCCTGTCCTCCGGACGGAGCGTCTGCCCTTCCCGGCGCGCTTCCTCCGCCCGGAAAACTTCCTCCAGGAAAGCCGGTACATCCGCAGCAGCATTTTCCCGCAGCAGTTCCTCCTTCGCTCTTTTCAGCAGCTCATACAGCCGCGTGACAACCGCATCCTCCATCCACACCTCACGGAATTCTGCGGAAAGACGATCCAGCAGTAGGGAGAGCACACTGTAGCGCTCGTCGAACGGAGCGTTTTTCAGCTTCCCGGCCGCAAAATTTCCGTAATTGCCGGAAAGCACCGCGTTTATATCATAATCCGCCCTGTACTTCCAGTACAGCTCAAGATATGCGGCAAAGCTCTTCGCCGTCTGCGGATTTGCCACATATTGCTTTACAACCTCCTCATCGACCGGGATCGCAAGTTCCTCGCACGCATACAGAAATTCCGACAAATCCTCCCAGCCACGCGCCGTGACAAACTGCTTTCCCTCCACGGTTGCGCGGATCGAATAAAAATCATCGCGCCGGATATCGAGATAGGATATCACTGCGCTGTGCAGTCTGCGGCGGTACGCATACTCCTTCCAGACCTCGTAATCCGCCTCGATGTCCATTTTTTTGACGCGATCCAGCGTTACAACATCAAACTCACGCACGGAACGGTTGTACTCCGGCGGATTCCCGGCCGCCGCGATCACCCATCCCTCAGGCACACGCTGATTGCCGAAGGTTTTGCACTGAAGAAACTGCAGCATCGTCGGTGCAAGCGTCTCAGAAACACAGTTGATTTCGTCGATAAACAAAATTCCTTCCCGCACTCCGGTCTGCTCGATTTTCTCGTATACGGCAGCGATAATCTCGCTCATCGTGTATTCGGTGACCGCATATTCCCGGCCGCCGTACACCTTTTTTTCTATAAACGGCAGACCCACCGCGCTCTGGCGCGTATGGTGCGTGATCGTATAAGCCACAAGCCCCACGCCGCATTCCGCCGCGACCTGCTCCATAATTGCTGTTTTCCCGATGCCCGGCGGCCCGATCAGCAGGATCGGGCGCTGCCGGATTGCAGGAATACGGTAGCTGCCGTCCTCCTTTTTCTGCAGATAGGCCCGCAGCGTATTTTTTATCTCTGTTTTTGCCCGCTTAATATTCATTACCGTCCTCCATATTTCGATCCGCCGTTCGGCTGCTTCTTAAGCAGAAGCCGATATGCCCACGCCGGAACGGGTATATCTTCATAATCGCTGCGCCAGAACAAAAAGGCCGTATCATAATCGGGCCGTTCCTCCGGGAAGGTTCCGTAGCCGTCAGTAAAATACAAAAGTCCCTGGATTCCTGTCATATCGCCATTTTCGCGCTGCTTCGCGACATATTCGAAAGCGGCCCGGAAGTCCGTTCCCCCGCCTCCGTACAGCCGGAAGCAGCGCCTCAGCTCGTCCGCCTCCGCCGCGCTTGTAATCAGCACATCGGAATGAACCTTTACATCGCTCTGCAGCAGCCTCACCCGGTAATTCCGGGCAAACAGTCCGCTGTCGTTAAGCACTGCGAAGGTGTCCCGCAGAAATTCATCTGCACCGTCCGCCTGGCAGGAGCCGGATGTGTCAATCACAATGACCAGCTCGCTGATCCGGTTCTCCTCCGTGTATTCGAGCGGTTCCACCAGCGGAAGATTCCCGTAGAGGCTCAGGCCGTAGGTGTAAAACGCCGTATCAAATTCCTCCTCCGACAGCCGCAGTTCCTCCCGCGGTCTTGTAAATTTCCGAAGAAAATCGGGGTAATCGTATGTTTCACGATATTCCACCGTCAGGCTCGCCAGCAGTCCGCCTGCGCGCCGTCCGGCCCGCGCACTGAAGGTTTCCAGATTGGTTTTCATACTCTCCCCGATCTGCTTCCATTTGCGGGCCAGCGCCGCCAGCTCCTCCCTGCTTCGCGTGCGCCCGCCGGAACCGGTATTTTCTCTGTTTTCGTTTTGCTGTCCGTTCTGTTCTCTGTCTCCTGCTTCGTTCTGACCGCCGGCTCCTTCCTTGCTGTCCTGCGTCTCCGTCTCCCGCTTCGGGGCCTCAAAAAAGCTGTGATCATCCACATAAAACAGTTTTTCCAGCCGGAGCTGCTCATCCAGAGGAAGTCTTTCCTCTCGAAAGCAATGATATATTCCCTCCGCCGAAAGCACCTTCAGTTTTTTGTGCAGTCTGCCATACAGCTCGGTACGCTCATCGGAAACAAGCCGGCGTACCGATTTATCCTCCATGGAGTCAATCAGCTCTTCCACCGCGATATCGCAGGCCAGATCCCAAAGCTCTGCATCCTGCTCTTTCGGACGCGCCGCATGCCGGAATACGCAATGGAGCACTGAGTGTAGAAACGCCCGATTGACTGCCACAGGCTCTTCGCGGTACTGCTTCATCAGGAAAGCAGGATTAAAATAAAGGAATTCCCCGTCCGTTGCAAGAACACGCGTGTTGAGATTCATCTCGAACGGCAGCGAGGCAAACGCCGAATCCAGAAAGCGCATCGACAGATACAGCTCGTCCCTTGACGCGCCTAAAATTCGCTTTCCTATATGCTCCAGCTCCTGTCTGTTTTTCTGGCCCTGCATAATACCTTTACCGCCCTTCTCTGCACTTCCTGATTTTCTCCGCTGAACCGCCGTCTGTACCCGGCTGCGTGCGCTCGCATCTTTCCCGTTCTGCACCGCACTCCGGCATTCTCTGCGTGCCTGATTTGAGCTTATATACTGTCCGCCCTGCGGCACATAAGCCTTGTTTGCCCCTCCGGCCTACAGCTCGAACCGTTTCCTCTCCGCCGTAAAATGCCGGCTCCGGTATTCCATCAGCCATGCCACCGCCTCCGCGTTGCCTGCCGCCTGCGCAAGCTCCAGCGCACGCGGCAGCGTCTCCCTGGTCAGAATGCCGAAATCTCCAAGCCAGAGCAGCTTTTCCAGGGCCGCGCGCTCCAGCTCGCTCTCAGCAAGCAATCTGCCCGCTGTCTCTTCAAAATGCCCGGTTAAATAGCTCCTGTACTGATCGGCCGCCTGCCCCGACAGCCGGTAGGGAAAATGAAGGCGCGCCATGCACTGCTCCGACACCGTACGCGCGGAATTTTCACGGCACGACATGGGAAACAGGCGGTCATAGGTGTCAAACTGCAGTTCGCGTGCATTAACACATTTTCTGTAATAATGCCCGGTTCCATAGCTCACCTCGGAAAAAATGCGCGCTGGTTCATTTGCCACATACTGGTAATCATACTGCGGCATAACAAGCCGCGCGGTTCCGTCATCGTATTCCAGCGTAAGCTCCGTCTCCTGCTCGATATCAAACAGAATCTTACGGACACACTGATCCTCCCCCGCTCTCATCCCGCGAACGGTAATGTTCCGGAGCAAAGGACAGTTTTTGAACGCTCCGTCGCCGACGGACACTAGCTGCGCCGGAACCGAAAGAGAAACAAGGCTGCGGCAGTTATAAAATACATGGCTGCCGAGCTCGCGCAGGCTGGAGGGAAGTTCAGCTTCCACCAGGCTCCTGCACTCGGCAAACAGATAATCCGGCAGTACTGTTACCCCTTCCTGTACGACAACCCTCTGCAGCTCTCTGCACCCTTCAAAGGCATGGGGCCTCAACTTCTCCGTATTTAAAAGCAGCAGTTCCCCCTTACATTCCTCCGTCTTCAATGTTACAGCCTCCACTCAGCATCGTTTCCGGTTAAACGGATACTCTGCATAATCAAATCTCTTTCCCGTTCGCCGCCGCGCCTTTTTTCTCCTGAAAACAGACCTCACTGTCTGCCGGATGCGGACACAGATCCTCCCCGAAATTCATTGCCAGCCTCGGACACTTCATCTGAAATACGCCGTCAACCATTCGATGCACCAGACAGGCCGCCGCCGTATCTTCCAGGCGGTACAGCACTTCCTTGCCGTCTCTCCGGCTGCGGATAAAACCCGCCTGCCGCAGAATTCTCAGATGATGCGAAACCGCAGGCGCGCTCATATCCACCGCAGCTGCGATATCGTTGACGCATTCCTCGCTGTGGCACAGTATCCACAGAATCCGGAGCCTTGTCGCGTCGGACAGCTGCGCAAAGATATCCGCCGCCTCTCCGAACGCCTTTTCCGACGGCATGGATTCGAGCAGCTTTTCCGTTCCCTGCCCGTGGTCATGAGGTATAATATGCCTCTTCTCGCTCTTTTTCATTCCTCGCTCCGTTTCCGCGCATTCGAATTGTCTCGCTCCGCGCATTCTGATTACCGCACTCCAGGCTTCAGCCGAAGCACTCTGCCGCAGAGGATCACCCGAACCGCGGCGAACATTTTCCACGATGCCATACTGCCCCCAATTCCGCAGCCTATCGCACCGCAGCGCGGAAAGCAGGACGGCGGCTTGCCTTTTTTCCCTCCCGCAAGAACAAAAGCAGGACTTGACGATGCAAATCCTGCTTCCGATTCTGATTTGGAACTTCCCGGTACAACAGCCCGGCAGCCTACAGCTCGCAGTTGCCGACGGTTCTTGGGAACGGAACCACATCGCGGATATTACTCATTCCGGTCAGATACATGACACAGCGCTCAAAACCGAGCCCAAAGCCTGCATGGCGCGCAGAGCCGTATTTTCTCAGATCCAGATAAAAATCATAATCCTCCGTCTGAAGCCCGAGCTCACTCATGCGGGCAAGCAGTTTGCCGTGATCGTCCTCTCTCTGGCTTCCGCCGATAATCTCACCGATTCCCGGCACCAGACAGTCCATCGCCGCCACCGTTTTTCCGTCCGGATTCAGCTTCATATAAAATGCCTTGATCTCCTTCGGATAATCGGTCACAAAAACCGGCCGCTTAAAAATCTCTTCGGTCAGATAGCGCTCGTGCTCTGTCTGAAGATCACAGCCCCATGAAACCTTATAGTCAAATTTATCATTATTCTTCTGCAGCAGTTCGACAGCCTCGGTGTAGGTCACATGCCCGAACTCCGAGTTCAGCACATGGTTGAGGCGGTCAAGCAGCCCCTTGTCCACAAAGCTGTTGAAAAAATTCATCTCTTCCGGTGCGTTTTCAAGCACATAGCGGATAACATATTTCAGCATATTCTCCGCAAGCAGCATGTCGTCCTTCAGATCCGCGAAGGCGATCTCCGGCTCGATCATCCAGAATTCCGCCGCATGGCGCGTGGTATTGGAATTTTCCGCGCGGAAGGTCGGGCCGAACGTATAAATGTTCCGGAATGCCATCGCGTATGCCTCCCCGTTGAGCTGCCCGCTCACTGTCAGGTTTGTCGGCTTTCCGAAGAAATCCTGAGAAAAGTCAATGGTACCGTCCGGCTTCCTCGGCGGCTCCTTCAGATCGAGCGTTGTTACCTGGAACATTTCGCCCGCGCCTTCGCAGTCGCTTCCGGTAATCAGCGGCGTATGGACATAGACAAAATCCCGCTCCTGAAAAAACCTGTGTATCGCATAAGCGATCAGCGAACGCACGCGGAATACCGCCTGAAAGGTGTTTGTGCGCGGTCTCAGATGCGTGATGGTACGAAGATACTCCATGGTGTGCCGCTTTTTCTGGAGCGGATAATCCGGCGTGGATGCACCCTCGATCTCCACCTGCTCCGCCTGAATCTCAAACGGCTGCTTGGCCTCCGGCGTCTCCACCAGCTGCCCTGTCACAACAACAGCCGAACCGATATTGATTTTTGCCAGCTCCGGAAAATTCTCCAGCTTATCCGAATACACAACCTGCAGCGGCTCAAAAAACGTACCATCGTTCAGCGTGATAAATCCGAAGCTTTTGGAATCGCGGTTGCTGCGTACCCATCCGCCCACCTGTATTCTTTTTCCGACAAACTTACCTTTCTCGCGAAACAGTTCGCGAACGGAAACCAAATCCATATTTCAATCCTCATTTCTTTTATTTTCAGCTGTTCCTGCCGAATTATACAATGTCCCTCCGGGCACCTTGCCTCCGGCGGATGCGCACGATTCGCAAAGGAAGCTGTCCTCCCGCCGGTCGGACCCGAATCGGCGCTGGTATAATATCTGTCGATATTATACCATATTTTCTGCATTTTACAAGGAAGAGTTTACCGGTTCTTGGCAGGCGGCCGGATTCCGGGTACGGCTGGGTTTTGCTTTTCGTTCCTGCTATGCCCGCTTCCCCCGGCTCTTCTGCTCTCCCTTCCTCTCACGCTCTGCAACGCGGCGCATTTCCCGCTCTGCTGCCGAACGGGCGCGGAAAAGCTTGGTGGCGGCCGCTTTCTCCGTCAGGCGGTAAAGCCGCGCTATCTCCCTCAGGCTGAATCCCTGATAGTAATACAGCATGATAATGTCGCAGTAATCCTTGTTGATCGCCCGCAGACAGTCCAGCACCTCGTCCGCATTTTCCATCGCAATAATATAATCCTCCGGATTGCCGGATGGTTTGCCGCACAAAACGGTAAATTCCTCGGACATTTTCTCCTGAAGCTTATTGTCCCTGCCGTTTTTCCGATAGATATCAATGGCGGCATTTTTCACCGTTATGTAAATATAGGCGGCAAGCTTTTCCTCGTCCTCCGGGAGATCTGAGAGCTGTCCTGCCAGAGTAATCAGCGCGTTCTGCACGGCATCCTGCGTATCCGCGTCGTTTTTGAGAATGCGATATGCCCAGGCGTACATTTTTCTGTTATAGTTTTGATAAAGACCGGTCAGCTTTTGTTCTTCCCGTTTCTTCTTTGGTCTGAAATCCATCCCATCCTCCATGACAGCGCGCTGCCGCCATGGCCGGCAGCGCTGTTTATATTGCTATAACCGATACCGAAAAAGCGGGCAGCTCAACAAAAACCGCACCGTTCTGTATCTCCAGCTGTCTCTTTTCCGGAACCACGGCTTCCGCGCCGCGCCGATTCACATTCGGCACGTTTACAAGCTCCTCCGGAGCAGTCAGACAGCTCCATTCTGCCTGCTTCGGCAGTTGAGCTGCAGTATCCAGGCCTTCAAGCTCCAGCCTCACACGCTTGGCATAAGAATCCGCATTCACCAGCTTCGCATAGATCCGGTTTTCCCCGCGCGTAACGGAATGAAATACGAACCGGTTGTAGGCCTCCAGCTTGTAATCAAAGGAATAGCTCTTCTGCCCCCCGGCACGGTGGGAACAGATCAGATGCGGATAAGCGCCGTAGCCCTCCGCTGCATAGCCGCCCGAACGCAAAGTCCGGTCGGCCGTCTCATCTGCAAACTTCATGCCCGGCTTCGCAAATATTCCTCCATAAATTATCTCTATTCTATATTCTACGCCATTCTGCAGGTTTTCGTCAACTGCGGCGCGCAAATTTCCTGCCGCCGTGCCCGACGAAAAGTCTCCGAGCATATATCCCTCCACGCCGTCCTTAATCACCCGGACCGCCGTTTTCCCATCCTGTCCGATTACATATCGTACGGCGTTTCCGTCTGCACCCGGGCCGTCCGCACCGACACCGACTATAAATCCGTCCTCCCCCGAACGCCGCTCAAGCACGGCGGTTACCGTGCAGTCGGCAAAGCTTCCCGGAAAATAAAGACCCGTCTGCTCCTCTCCCGCGCACAGCAGTACGCCCTGCTCCTCCTGCTCCGTGCGGGTTCCCGGCCAGAGAAGGCATTCCTGCGGAAGCCCCTGTGCGAAATCATGCTCGAACAGCACGCTGCCGCCGCAGTTTGCCGAAACGCAAAGGTGCTTTATCAGAATATCTGCATTTCCGGTCAGCAGCTCCACGCCGCCGGACGGCTCCAGCGAGTATTTCTGTCCGTCCCGCCAGGTAGAAAAGCTTGTATTCAGCAGCTTTTTCCCGATATTCCCCGCAAACATCTGCTGCACATAATAATTTGGCGTACGCCATACGGTCTCGTCGTCAAACCAGATACAATCCGGCGTCCAGCGGTAGCTGCCGTCCGTCAGAACCTTGTTGAACAGCGGCGCGGTTGCAGCCAGCCGCACAACATCGGAATTCTGCTCAAAACCCGTCATCACTGCGGCTTCTGCTACGGCTCCGGCCAGCGTATTTTTGTCCGTGGACGCATATTCCCCGACAAACACCTTGCTGGTTCCGGCATCGTTTACCGCGCCGTCCGGCCGGTATGCACGCATGTAGTAATTATAGCGGTCCGCGTTTTCCAGAAGATATTCGTTTGACCGGTAATAATGCTCGTCGGCAATCGTTTCCATAAAATCCTTCTGATAGCGGTACCACTCGACATCCTTGGAAAAGCTGCTGCTCCCGTCCGTAAAGCGAACGGTTGCACCTCCCGGCATTCTGCCGCTGAGATAACGCCATCCGTTCTGGTACGCCAGATCATCCGCCTGCGCTCCCACCGTCGAGATAATATGCAGCTCATAGCCCGGGTAATTCTTTTTCATGTAAGCTGTGATCCGCTCATAAAACTCCTCGAAGCTCGCATAAAACTCCTCGCCCCAGTTCTCGTTGCCGACTCCGAGATAATGCAGCTGAAACGGCGCGGGATGCCCCATACTCCGGCGCAGCGCCGCCCATTCGTTGTGTTCAAAATCCGTGCTGACGGCAAAGTCGATCAGATCGGTAAAATTCCGGATGTATTTCTCCTGCAGCGCGCCCCCCGCCGGGTTGGCATAATCGGAGCGCGCCTGACAGAGCACGCCGCACGCCATAACGGGAAGCGGCGCGGCATTCAGATCCTCTGCCAGCTGAAAATATTCCATATAGCCGAGGCCGAGCGTCATCATATAGCCCCATACATTGTAATTTTCCCGGCGCGCCTCGACCGGTCCCACAGAATCCTTCCAGTCATACACATTATCCCATATATACGAACCCTCGGAAATACATCCTCCCGGGAACCGCAGAAACGACGGATGCAGATCCCGCATCGCCTCCACCAGATCGCGGCGCAGCCGGTAATTCGGATTGCCGGTGTAGTTCGCATGCGCCGTCGCGGAGGTCTGTTCCTCTTCCGCTCCCCACACACGGCGCGGGAACAGAGATACCATATCCACGGAAAGCTCTCCCTCAAAGGAAAGCTCCAGCTGCCCCATGCAGTCCCGTTCTGCCGTGAGTTCAAGCCTTTTCCCCTCTTCTTCACATCCGTATTTCTTCCAGCCGCCGCTCACCGAAACCCGCAGCGAATTGCTTGCTGGTTTTCCCTGCGCATCCAGCAGCCGCACGGAAAACGCGGTCTCGGTCTCCGACTTCGCCCACACGGTAAAATCGTATTTTTCACCCCTGACAAAATGCATGGCAAAATTGCCGCTTGCGTCCGAAAAGCCCCGGTTCGTAATTACGGCCCCGGGCGCGGCCGTCACGTAGGTTATGTTTCCATCCTCGTCCGCGCGGGAAAACAGACCGTCCAGCCCTCCGTCCCTGCGCACAGACAGCTTGTCCGTATCCCCGTACCAGCCGTCAAGCGGGGTGCGGTTTCGCCCGGTGGAGCGGCCGTTTTCGCCGGAACGGGAATCATACGTATCGAAGGTAAACGCCTCAAAAGAACGATTGCGCACCAGCTCCGCATAGAGGCCGCCGTCCGCCGCGTTGTTGATATCCTCGTAAAAAAGCCCGTACAGCGTTTCGCTGATATCAAGCACCGGCTGATCCGCGTGTATGGTCAGCGTATACGGCGCGGTTTCCTCCGGCAGTACAGTGAAGGAAAACTGCTTTTCCGTATGTGCACTGCCATGCGTAAGCCGCGCCGTAAGTATTGCGGCACTCGGCGCATTTACCCTGCACGGAACGGCAAAAAGTCCTGCTGTCTCCGAAATGCATGGGACGGCTTCCCCTGCCCCGGACGGCTTAAAGCTGCTCGCAGCTTCCAGGCGAAGTACCTCCGGGCTGTCCGATTCCCAGCTCACGCTCACGCTTCCTCTGAGCAGGCTGTCCGGAAGCGCAAGCGGCTCCATAAGAATATGATGGTGAACATTCAGCCTCTTTGCCGCCGGCGCAAGAATTTCCCCTTCTGCCAGCGATTCGCACATAATATCCAGAATCTCGTCCGCCTCAAGCGCATCTGCATAGATCCGGAAATCCGAAATCGCACCCGCGAAATCCGCATCAACCGCGAACTGAGACCGGCCGATATAGTTTCTCACATAATTCTCCCCGTTCTCAAAGGAAGCAAACCACTCACGCAGCTTTTTGTAGGTGCCGCTTGCTGTCTGGCTGATCTGTCCGTCCGCCGCGGGCTCGCCGTTCTCGTAAATGACCGGCCCGGCGCTGCTGAGCGTTCCTCCCTTTGTGCCGCTCACGGTCATCGCAATATGAACCCACTCCCCCGGCGCACAGGTGCTGAGCGGATCTGCCGCTATATCACCGTCGCAGTAGCAGACACCCCGCAGATTTCTTGTCAGAAAGAGATACGGCCCATGCTCGCTCCGCCCGAAATCAAAAATCCGCTCCCAGGGACTCCTGCTGTGCCCCGGATTCACCCAGGCCGTTACCGTAATGCCTCCGCCGTCGGATATGCCCCGGAAAATCTCCGCCGGAAGGTCAAAATAGGATGTTCCTCCCGATCCGCCGGCAAATACGGCCGCCCTTCTCCCCGCAATTTCTGCAATATGCGGAGCACTGCTGCCGAGCGCTCTCGCATCCCATCCGTGTCCGCTTGCATCCGCACCCGGCCTCGACTCGTCGTCGAACCGGTACCTTGCTATCAATCGATCCATACGGTTCCTCCTCCACTTCTGCACTTCTGCACTTCTGCACACCCTCATGAACAGCATCCGCCTTCTGCAGGGCTTTGGTCATTTTTAGATATCTCTATAATATTTTACAATATTGTTAAATACCCGTCAACCAAAATAACGATGCGGGACTTTTTTAATTCCATTCCTGTACGGCACGTCCCCAAAAGACGGTTGCGTGGGACACCCACTTCCTTATAAGTTCACGGGCCGCCGCTTCCGCAGATACGATAAAGGGCTGCGCTCTCCCCTCCGGGAAAACACAGCCCAATAAAGCATTGCTGATTCTATTTTAATTCCGGCAGCTTCTTCGAGCATGCTACGGCTAGTGCTCCCGGCCCGATGTGACAGGATACGCTCAGCGACAGCGGATCGATATGGATATCGTAGCCCGGAAACTGCTCTGCGACCTCTGCCTTAAAGCTTTCCGCAGCTTCCCGGTCAAAGGTGTACGCCATCTCAAGATGTACCGGCTGCTCGCTGCCATCCGAAAAACGGGTCTCGATATCGCGCTTCATGGCATCTATCATCGCACGCTTTCCCTGCCGGATGTTCCGCACCTTGGTGAAGGCGTCCAGCTTTTCGCCCTGGATCTGCAGCACCGGCTTCAGATTCAGAATGGTGCCGAGCGCTGCGGCCGCCGGCGTGATCCGCCCGCCCTTCTTCAGATATTTCAGCGTGTCCAGCATAATATAGATGCTGGATTCCATCCGCTCCCGCTCCAGGATTTCCCGGATCTCGACGGCCGTCCTTCCCCGTTCTGCCAATCCCACGGCATCCAGTACGGACTGGCGCATCGTCACGGAAATCCTCTGGTTGTTCACCACCTGCACTCTGCCGTCAAAATCCTCCGCCAGCATGATAGCCGTCTCGCAGGAACCGCTCAGCCCGCTCGACATCGGAATATGCACTACGGTATCGTATTCCTTCAGCAGCCGTTTCCACAAATCAATCACATCGCCCGCCGTCGGCTGCGACGTCGAGATATCCGCGCCCGCCGCAAGCCGCTCGTAGAACTCCTCCTGGGTCAGGCTGATATCCTCATAAAAGGTTTCCCCGTCAATCGTAAAAGGCATCGGAAGAACGGAAATCCCCAGCTCTCCGCCCTTCTTCTGCGTAATGCCGCTGTTACTGTCTGTCACTATCGCAACTCGTTCCATTATCCCTCACAATCTGCCGCGCAGACAGCCCGTACCGGCATGAAAGCCCGCCGTCTGCTGCAGCTCATCTGCAAACCCTACGAAATTATAAAATACGACTTGATAATCGTATAACGGATTCCAGAATTAGTCAAGGGTTAAAAAAGTACAATTACAAGAAATCGGCCAAGCCAGCGGGAAACCCTTGATTTTACTGACTTTTCGCCGCTTTTTATGTTCTCTTTAGAGTCCTGTAATCCTGTTCAGACAATTTGCGTTAGCGACAAATTAGCAACAGATTACCACCTGTATTTTATCGATCGCTGCCCGCAGCTCGTCCGTTGTCCGGTGGCCGTAAACGGCTTTCTCCACGTCCCCGCCGATCGAGTGGCCCATCAGCAGATGCTTCGAGAGATCATCGACGCCGTACCGGTCGCAGAGCCAGCTGAACGTATGCCGGCAGTCGTGCGGTGTGTGGCGCTTGCAGTCCGCTGTGCGGGCAATGCCCAGGCGCTCCAGCGCCGGGTAAAAGCAATTCGACCGGAAATACCCGGCGCGGAAGTCTGCCGGGACGAAATGCGCTGCGAAAGGCAGGATCGCCGCGTGAATCGGAACCATCCGCCCGCGGCCGGCCGCTGTCTTGACACCGCCCCGGAAGCAGCGTGTCTCCAGGTCGATTTCCAGGCTTTCCAGCGCCTTGATGCGAAAGCCGCTGTAAATCATCAGCAGGATGGTTCCGACATGCTCCTCATCCCGATGCGCCCAGAGGATCGCAAGCTCGGCCGGCGTGAACGGCTCGCCGGATTCGTCGTCGTCCGGGCGGTTGATTGTGACAAATTGGGAATAATCCTTGTCCACCATGTCGTTCTGAAGGGCGAAGCGATACAGCTGCCGGAACAGGGTAACGATCAGCTCCAGGCTTGCGTGCTTGAGCGGGCAGGCATCTACAACGGCCTGCATATCCGCTTTCCGGAGGCTGCGGAATCCGCGGTCGTGGAGAGCGGCACAGTTCCGGAAGGCGGCGCGCGTGGAATTGGCGGCGGAGGCGGAGAGCTTCTTTTTCTGGTTGACAACATATTTATCCTGGTAATACAGCTCGTATACTTCGCGGAACGTCAGGTTTGCCGTCACAAGATCGTAGGGATTCCGGTTGTATTCCAGCAGAGCGGCCATGGCGGTTTTCCAGTCCGGGTAGTAGCCGATGGCGGACACGGGCTTCGGACAGCCGTTCCGGTCAAACTCGGTTGTGGGCGGATAAGCGGCATACGGGCGCGTCCGCCGGCCGGAAAGCTTTTTGATGCTGCCGGTACCGTTCGGAAGCTTGCGGCGGGTGCTCCGGCCGCGGCGGTGCTTCGGGCCCGCAGAAGCGGCACAGATGGGATAACCGCAGCCGGGACAGGTGGCCGCCTGATCGGATATGCTGCGGGAACATTCGGGGCATAGAATAAGCATTCTGTCCTCCTCCGAAAAAAGGGCATAAAAAATACACCCTGGATTTCTGGCGGGATGTATGGTACAATCAACTTGTTCAGGGTAGAGTGTACCTGACATCCGCTGTGATGGGGTTCCTCTGTCGAGACAGCTTCCAGTTGACGCCGGGAGCTGTCTTTTTTTGCAGGGGCGCGCAGATGAAATTGTTGCCTGCGCAACGTGCGCCCCGCGCGGCGAATAGGGAAAGGTAGTTCTTCCCTGCTTGATTCACTCTATAAAGAGTAACACAGTTGGAGCTGTTATCTTAATCAAACGATTTCAACCTCAACTTAATCAGCTCCTGAGGATATCCGCTGCATCCGCAAAAATGCTCCTGTGTATATCCCGCGTAGTCCGCCAGCATTTCGTTTGTGATAAGGAGGCGCGCTGCGAACAAGTTTGCTTCACGTTCAATTCCGGAGGTCAGAAGTAAAGTACGGCTTTTAATAAAAGCGCAATTTTCCCTGCGGTGTAACAGGGCATGTCCCAACTCATGAGCAGCTACTACGCGAAACAAAGGACTTTCCCTCGGTATTGCCTCATTGATAAAAATCCAGCGCTTACGGTTTACCAGTATGTAATTTCCTGCGATTTCACCAAGCGGAAGGACTGCAATTTCTATTCCGGCATATCCGGCAATCCTAACAGGATCATGACTTCCCGTCAATCGTACATAATACTGGATCAGCCTTTTGATTTTATTTTCAACGTTTTCCAAAGGCATCACCTACTTTTGTTTTTATTCGGATTATACTTGACTTTATTCTCTTTTTTGGTTTCTTTTAAAGCAAATTCAATGGCATTCTGAAGCAGATGAATGGAAGCATCATTGATTTCCACGCCATTATAATACAGTGGGCCGTTATCACCCTTCCGGATTTCTCCCATGATCCGATCAAGGTCCCGCGATATGTCGCGCTGGTCTTTTGGTGTGAGGACGGTTTCTTTCTGCTGGGGTTCCGCTTTTCCAGCAGTTAAATATTCGAGAGTTACACCAAAATATTCCGCAATCTTCTGCATTTTATCAGCTTTCGGAGTATATCGTCCAGCTTTCCAATTACTGATCGTAGCAGTGGTTATCCCGGTTTCTTTACATACTCTATAAGGGGTTACATTATTCTTCCGGCATAATTCTTCAAAAATGTCATACATACAACACCTCACAAAATAGGTTTGAAATATTAGTTAAAATCTATTGACAAGCTTTGAAAACGATGCTATCATAAGGGAGTAGCTTTGGTAAGGAAGCTGAACGGAACAATAGTTACGTTTTCTAATTTGACTTTGATTTACAGTTTTATTATATTAGAAAACTTAGCTATTGTCAATAGACTTTTTGAAAGGAGCTGGTATTTTGTACAAAAAGTATGCAGAGGCAAGAGATCAGGCTGGCGTAACGGATTATGAGGTTGCAAAACAGACCGGGGTTTCTACATCGACACTGACAAATTGGAAGTATGGTAGATATACTCCAAAAGTCAACAAGTTGAAAAAAATAGCGGATTTTTTCGGGAAACCAATTGAGTATTTCCTTGAGTAGAAAAAGTGGGAGAAGAACCCATTAGGTAACTGACAATTTGGAAATGGAGGTAATGGAACCGTGAAAAGAGAAAGCAACCGCGTGACCGTCACGCAGGCGGCCGCAGAGCTTGGCATATCGCCGCAGGCGCTGCGGGAACGCCTGAAACAGGGAATCGGGGAAATCGCCTTGATCGGCGAGGTACTCCCACAGCTGCAGGGCGGCCGCCGGCTCCGCTATATGATCTTCCGGGACCGGCTTGACCGGTATCTGGGAAAGGGGGCGGGCAGCCATGGAACCGGGGACACGTCAACGGATAACCGTTGAAGAGCTGGCAATGACAGGAGCATATAAGGAGATGGGAAATGAAGAAGGAAGGGGGTTACGGTGTGGTTTATCAGGACGTGACACGCAACAGCAAGATATCTGCTGCCGCCAAAGGGTTATATGCGTATCTGTCAGCTTTTTGCGGAACTTCGGATGAATGTTACCCGACGGTGGAAACGATCATCAGGGAAATGAGTATGGGGAAGGATACATTTTACCGCCATATCAGTGCCCTTGTTGCAGCAGGTGTTGTTGAAAAACAGCAGACAGTGAGTGAGGACGGCAAATTTGGGCGTACAGTCTATCGCCTGACTCATGAGGTTGTAATATCGGATTATCCGTATACCGAAAATGCGGATACGGATAAACAGTATACGGTTTTATCGACTACGGAAGATAAGGAAACTAAAAATAACAGTATTATAAAAAATAACAGTATAAAAAATAACAATAGAAAAAATAATAGGGCCCCAAAAACGGTTCAGCTGTATTTTCCGAATGATGAATTGTTGAATCAGGCTTTTCTGGATTACCTGGAAATGCGGAAGCAGATTAAAAAACCAATGACGGAAAGAGCAGTTGATCTGGCCGTTAAGAAACTGCAGGAACTGGCAGCTTCTCCGCTTGGAGATTCCATGGATAACGATCTGGCCATCCGCATATTGAATCAATCGGTAATGAACAGCTGGCAGGGTCTGTTTCCGTTAAAGGAACCGAAAGGAACCCCTGCAATGCAGAAAGGCATAGATTGGAGCAAAGTATGACAAGAGACGAGGCAAAAAGAATGGTAGCCGTAATAACGGCGGCCTATCCGAATTGGCATCCTGAAAATTTAAGTCTTACGGTCGATACCTGGGCTTATGTTCTGGAAAATTATTCCTACTCCCGGGTAAGCATGGCTTTGAAGGCGTTTATCCTGTCGGATACCAGTGGGTTCGCTCCGTCAATCGGGCAGCTGATCGAATTGATGGACAGGCTCGGTAAAGGTTCGGAGCTGAATGAGATGGAAGCATGGGCCCTGGTTTCGAATGCGCTGCGACGAAGTACATACTATGCAGAAGAGGAATTCGGAAAACTTCCGGAGACGGTGCAGCGGGCGGTCGGAAGCCCTTCCATGCTCCGACACTGGGCGCAAACGGAGGTAAAGTCCGTAGAAAGTGTGATTCAGTCAAACTTTATGCGAACGTATCGTCAGGAGCTTGAGAACCGCGGGAAGTTGCGAAGGATACCGAACACGGTTCGTACTGCTCTGGAGGCAGCAGGGGAAAGCCTGATCGAAGAAAATTAAGGGCCCTCAGACCGTGCAGGCGCCCAAAATCACGTATTGATCTTAAAATGGCAGGAGCACGGCCGATCTGCGGCAGAGACGCCGAATAATTAACCATCCGGAGGACAGGTGAATGAAAGAAGATAAATTGACACAGGCGATCAAGAGCCGGAACGATATCGAACCGGCACGAATCAGTCTTAGAAAGCTGCTGGCCAGCGACAACATGGAGCATTATTTGAAATTATGTTCTGACCGTATAGCGGAAAATGAGAGGATAGACGGAGCGAACACGCAAATAAATTTTGCGGATTTCCCGGACTTGCTTTTCAATTCGGACGGGCTTTGGGACTGCCGGCATATTCTGGAAGACTATCTTCCGGCGGATGCCCTGATGGACGCATGGCAGCTGCTTCTTGACGAAGAACGCACAAACAGAGAGGTAAACAGCGTTGCAGCAGCTTTTCGCAAAATGAAATGGCAGGATTTGCTGAAATATTATATAAAATGGCGCGCACGCAGCAGAAAGGAAGACGCCGGCCAGGAGGTAAAGCCGCTCGTCTGCCGATGGATAACCGCGGAATTGCGGAGCCGTTCGCCTTTTTCACGGATTTGGCGGAAGGCAAACAGAGCGTTGACACGGTTCTATGTGCGGGTGAAATACCGGCGACTTTTTGCCATTATGCGGACGGCTGCCGAAAAGCACAATTAAAATCCTGCTGCCGATCAGAGATATTATCCTTGTGGGAATAGTACAGCTGGCATGTACCTCTTCCGGCAGCAGACCGGTGTCAGGTGTCAAAAAACGAGAATTGACGCCTCACCTCTGGGCGGAGGCGGACAGGGAGGTTTAACAGGGGTGCGCAGAACCATAAAAACATGGTCATGCGCAGGGGGGCGCAAGACCACTATGTATATACATAGATAACGTATGCTTGCGCACCCCCTCATGCGGGGGTAGGCAGTCGTGCGAAAGCTGACGCACGACGACCACCCACCCCGCACACGAGGGGCACCAACCTGGAGCAGGTAAAAAAGAGCTTTCAAACTCTAAAGAGATGAAGCGTCATGGATTTTTGAGAGTGAGTAACGACGGGACATCGGAACTTAAACTTCGTTCCCCATGCTGGTTCGTTGGTACGGTTGTGCGAAACCTGACATGGTTACGCGCGTAAGGGGACAGACCGCCGGAACGGGCGCAAAGTTGCACCGGTGCAACGAAAGGAAAACCGCCGGCGAAGGGGATTCCGGGCACCGGAAAAAGGATTACAGCGGCACGATGGGCCGGGAAAGGACAGATACAAGATGAGATTGAACGGGAAAAGAATTGTGGAAGTCATGGAGAAAAAGAGCCTGACAGAAGAAACGGTATGCCGCGGAACGGGGCTCTCCCCGAAATCCTTCCAGGGGATTTTGAATCATGGGTTTGCATCCGAAGATGCGGCGGAAAGGATAGCGGAGACAATCAGCGGAACGGCGGGGGATCTCCTGCTGCCGGAGATCAGCGGATGCGTGGAAAACAATATCGAGTTTCTCAAGGACAACGGGAGGGCAACCGTTACCTTCAGCCAGGGGCGTTTCAAAAGCCGTATAAAAAATCTGGCCGCAGAACGCCCGGCGGAGTGCGAGATCGTGGCAGAGAATGCGGACGGCAGCTTGTGCGCCCATATCCCGGTTGCGTGGATAAAGATAAACCCTGCCAAACAGCTTTCAGAGGAACAGCGAAGAGAGATCGCAGAGAGGTTAAGGCGGAAATAGTTTCAAATACCCTGTAGCAGGGCTTGCAGAGTGGCAAAACGGGCTTGAAATAGTGCAAGGGTAGAAATATAAGGGTAAGGGGATAAAAGGCGAAAATAGGCTTTTAAAACATGGACAGACAGAGAACACCGCCCTTTGTACTTTTGGCGAGTGTCGGGGCGGTGTTCCTATCAGGTAAAGTATATTCTGTTTTGGACTGCTGCCAGTCATAGCGATTGTACTTTTGTCAATAAGGCATCCTGCAATACTTTTGAAAAGTTGATGCTTTTTTCC
>ERZ808040.75-NODE-75-length-94780-cov-4.446702_pt1 | contig 94780 bp, 76 predicted proteins | sample MGYA00380191_ERZ808040 | MGnify/ENA primary metagenome ERZ808040 (study PRJEB31490, sample SAMN06133395) | mouse gut metagenome | isolation source: J6 | host: mice | place: China: Chengdu | collected 2015-05 ...
GTACGGCTTCTGGTTTCCGTTCAGGCCGCCGTGGGTCATATAGCGCACCGCGGCAGCAGGCAACAGTTGTTTTCCCTTCCATTTCCCATCATCCAAAAGCATCTGCGCAAACTTCGAATAATCGTCAAGCGTCGAGCACAGCCCGGCACCGCCGGATTGGAAAGCAGGGATCACATCCCGCTCGTAGCGCAGTCCAAGATGGTCGGTGCGAAACTCCGCAAGTCCCTTTTCGCTGTAATCATAAACTCTGGCAAAACGCTCCCGCTTCTCCTTCGGCACGTAAAAATCCGTATCCTCCATCCCGAGCGGCTCAAAGAAATTTTTATTCAGGAAGTCACGGAAAGACATGCCGCTAATTTCCTCCACCAGAGCACCGAGGACATCTGCGGACGCGCCGTAGCAAAAGCGCGCACCCGGCTCAAACGCAAGTTCCGCCGCCGATATTTTCTGCGCAAATTCCCGCGTGGTCATCGGGTCATTTCCGTACAGCCGATCCGCAAGCTCCCCGAACACCTGACCGCTCTGCCTGCCCCACGGCGTGTCGTCCGGATAAACGATACCTGAAGTCATATTCATCAGGTCGCGCACCATGATCGGTGTTTTGGCAGGAACACTTCCCCCTTCCTGATAGACACGGGCATTCCAAAAACATGGCAGATATTCCCCAAGCCAGCCGCCAAGGTCAAGCTTCCCCTGCGCCGCCAGAAGCATTACTGCCGCCGCAGTCACAGGCTTTGTCATGGAATACATCCGAAATATCGTATCCCTCGTCATTTTTATGCCATGCTCAAGATCCCGGAACCCGTCTTCGCAGTAAACCTGCTCCACACCGTTTTTTAAAACAAGTACATTTGCACCCGCAACATCCCCGCGCGCGGTCGCGCGCTGCAATGCCGCATCAATCTTCTCTTTCATCCCTTCCTCCTTTTCCTCTGCGCCAAAGCCGGCACAACATTTATTTTTCCGGCCGTTTTGAAAAACAGTACTTTCCGCATACCAATGCAGTATAATACAGTCTTAACAATTCTGCAAAAATTACAGAATGATATACGGGGAATCTTTCTCTCTCCTTTGATACACCTCTTCCAGCGAATGGATCACCTCTTTTTTCGGCCGTACCGGATTTTCCTCATGGCTTGACACAAGGTATGTTACGTCAAGCTTCTTTAATACGGCGAGCATCTCCTGCAATTTCTGGACATTGTAGACCATTTTTACGACATATCCGGATTCCGCAGGTTGCAGTCCGTTTCCGTCTGCCCGATCCTTTTGTGTCCCATCTGTTTCGCCACCCCCCGCATGTCCCGCAGGAAACCGCTTTCCGGCCGCATACAGCGCATCCCCGCAAAATGCGTACTCCCTGCCGTAACAAAGCGCGACACAGTCCTTCGCGTGGCTTGACGGGAGCGGAAGCAGCCGGATGGGAAGCGAGGGGTCTAACACGGTCTCCCCTTCCACCACATTCCCGCTTCCCACATGCTTTAAGGTCTCCCGCCCTGCAAATAGTGCCCTGCAGACGACCGACCCCATATTTTCCGTATGGTCAGCGTGAAAATGCGACAATATTACGACCACATCCTTCCCGATGGCCGCAATGCGCTCTCTCGCCTCCCGGCAGCTTCCCACATCGTACACATAGACACAAGAATCGGTCTCAATAAAAAATACATCCGCAGACAGTGGGACATCGCTTGCCGGAAGATACGTGATCCTACCGGATAAGTTCCTCAAAATGCCTGACATAGTCCTCTCTCCCTTTTCCGCAAAAGGCCGCGGCATCAAAGACCGGGATTCCCGTCTGGCGCAGCGCCCGCGCAAACATCCCCTCGCCGGGAACCAGCCGTCCCGTAAAACTTCCGTCATAAACCTGTTCCACCCCGCAGGACGGGCTTCGCGGCTGTAAGATTGCCGCCGTGATTTCCTCCTCCCGTATCCTGTCAAGCACCGCCTTTACTCCCGCACGGAAACATGCATCCACATTCTCGCCCGCCCGGTTGATAGCCACGCCGTCCACCAGTTCAACAGGTACGCGCGGCACGGGAAGCCCTCCTTCCACCTCCGGGCAGACCTCCATGACTTCAACCGCCTTTTCTTTTAGGTAACGTACCAGCGCTTCGCTGTAATTATTCCCGCCGTCGTACCTACAATTACGCCCTAACAGACAGGCGCTGACCAGCACTTTTTTCTTTCCCATAATTTCCCCTCCTTCAAAACGGTACCGGCTGCAAGATCTCTCCCAGCACTTTTCATTCTTCCGTTTGGGACGGGCTGCTTTTTGAAGCCGGGGCATTTTCCATTCCCCCGCCTTTTTCACAAATTTTGGGAAGCAGCACATACAGCAGCAATCCGGCGGCAACGACCACGACCGAGATCAGCTGCGAAGTGGACATCCACCCAATGCTCCCACGGTAGTCATTTCGCCAAAATTCGACCACAAACCTTCCCACCCCGTAAAGCATAAGATAAGCGGATGCCACGCGCCCGTCCCTCGGTCTTTTGGACGCGTAAAACAGCAGCAGACCGCAGATCAGAAAATCTCCCGCCGAGGAGATCAGCTGTGTCGGGACAAGCGTTACACCATTCGGCGCAAATTTTGAATTGCGGAACGTAATGCCGTACCAGGCATCCGTCTCCCTCCCATAACAGCAGCCCGCAAAAAAGCATCCAAGCCTGCCGAGTCCCTGCGCCAATGCCACTGACGGCATGACAAGGTCAAAATATTTCAGGAAACTGACCTTTTTTTTGCGGCAGTAAAAAAAGCTGACCAGCACCCCGCCGATAATGCCGCCGTAAACAACATACCCGTTCTTAAAATCCCACAAAATCGACGGATTTTTTATAATTGCCGGAAGCTCCACGATATAGTACAAAAGCCTTGTCCCGGCCAAACCGCCCACCATCGCGCAAACGAGAATCCCCCACAGGATATCCTCGCTCAGGCCAAATTTCTTACTGCGGCGCACACACAAATAGTACGCGCTTAAAAAACCGAGTGCGATCATCAGCCCGTACATATGGATCGTTACCGGTCCGATGGAAATATCATTAAACATACACATACCTCTTTTCTTATTTGTTGGTTTCACCGTGCCCTTTCACCGTAAGAGCGCTACTCAATGCTTTTCAGGGATTCGATCATATCAATTTTTTTCAGTTTGAAATGCATCATCATGCCGATAATCACCGCGAACAGCACCGTCAGCAGACCGCTGTAAAGAAAACTTACCGGTTTGATGATGTGCCCGAACATCACCATATCAACCTCGCAGGTCGTGATCACATAGCCGTGCAAAAGCTTCCCGCCCGCCATGCCAAGCAGGATGCCGATCAGCGTCAGCAGCACATTCTCGCGGTACACATAACCGCTCACCTCCGCGTCGTAAAACCCTAAGACTTTTAAGGTTGCGAGCTCGCGCCGGCGCTCAGTGATGTTGATATTGCTGAGATTGTAAAGTACAACAAATGCCAGCAGACCCGCACATATAATCAAAACATAGGTGATGATATTCAGGCTTTGCAGCATGTCATCAATCTGTTTTTGCAGGGTGCTCGTCACCATGACCGAAGTCACGATCTCATTTTCCCTTAAGATATCCGCCGCGACCCGCTCCTCATCCGCCGCCGCGTCCGCCGTGAATCTTAAGAAGCATTCGTTGTATATCGGTTTTTCCCCAAAAATCTGTTCATACGCACTTTCCGTCATAAACACGTAATGATAAATATAGTTCTCTGCCACCGCTTCAACCTTGACCGGATAAAACACCGAAGTATCCGGTTCAAGCTGTACCGTATCCCCCGCCTGCACCTTCAACATCCTTGCCAGCTTTTCCGTGATGATGACCCCGCCATCGCGGATGGAATATTCCGTTTTTGAGGCGCGGTCACGGAAGCAGAAGAACTTCCCAAATGCCGCCGCATCCGGCAGCACGACGATGCCGATGCTCTTTGTTATCCCGTTTGCCGTGATATCGAGGGTACTCTCCCTGGCAAAGGAGATATCCGCGATATCGGGATTTTCTGAAAACCACTGCCACAGGGTATTTTTCTCTTCCTGCGCTGCCTTGTCCCGGATCGAGACTGAGCTGTCATACCGCCATAGCTGCCCGTACTGGATCTGCGCCATGACACCGATGGAATCCTTCAGCCCGAAACCTACCAAAAGAAGCGCCATACAGCTTCCGATGCCGATAACCGTCATAAAAAATCGTTTCTTATAGCGGAACATATTGCGCAGCGACGCTTTCCAGGTAAAACTTAAATGCTTCCAGATAAGACCGACCCGCTCGAGAAAAATCCGCTTTCCTGCCTTTGGTGCCGTCGGGCGCATCAGTGAGGCCGGCTGCTCCTTAAATGCCCTCATGCATGCGGAAAGGGTGGCGGCAAGCGTACAGACGACCGCAAGGACGACGGCCATGACCGAGTAGTACGCGTGGATCGGCATCACCACACCCGGCAGACATGGATACATCAGCTTATACGTTGTAATGACAATGTACGGAAATATCTTCCCGCCGGAAAAAACACCGATCACGCTTCCAATCAGCGTCGCATACAGCGCATACTTAATATATTTCCCCGCCACTGCCCTGCGGGTGTAACCAAGCGCCTTGAGCGTACCAATCTGCGTGCGCCCTTCATCCACCATACGTGTCATGGTCGTCAGGCTGACCAACGCCGCGACAAGAAAGAAAATAGCAGGGAACACCATACTGATGGCATCCATGCGGTCGGCATCCTGTCCAAAACCGACATAAGATTCAATGGTGTTCCGGTCAAGGATGTACCACTCCGGGATCTCCATATCCGCAATTTCCCCACGGCTGTCCTCAATCTCGCGGTACGCCTTGGCGATCGCTTCCTTGTTCTTGGCAAGTGAAGCGTAATATTCTTCTTTAGCGTCTGCAAGATCCTGCTGTTTCTGTTTTAACGACTGCTCCGTCCCGTCAAGTTCTTCTGCCGCCAAAACAAGCGCATCCTCCGCCTCCTGCTTCCTGCCCGCAAGCTCGGCTTCCTGCCCTGCCACTTCCTGCTCTTTTTCCTCAAGCAGCGCGCGCGCCTGCGCCACCTGCTCCTCTGCCTTTATGATCTCCTCCTCGGATATACCCATGACTGCCAATATCCGTTTGATATCATCCGGTCCCTGGCTGATTGCTTTAAGCTGCTCTACATACGCCTCATATTCCTCTCTGGCGGCAGTTACCGGCGCTTCCTCCTTCGCAAGCTTTTCCCAGGCTTTTTCCAATTCCTGTTTCGCCCCGGCAAGCTGCGTGTCATACTCGGCAAAACGCCCCGGCAATTCTTCCCATTCTTTTGCGAGCTGGGCTCTTCCCTCCTCAACCTGTGCAAAACCATCGGCCACCGCCTGCTCCCCGTCAAGGATTTCCTGTTCCCCGTCAAAAAGTGCCCGCTCATTCTCCTGCACTTTTTCAAACGCTTCCTCAAGTTCTTTGTAGGCATCCGCCTGAACCTCGCCAAGACGCAGTTTTGCGCGTTCCCTGCCAACCGCCTCAAGCGCCCCGCGCTTATCCCCCACAAGATCGTCATACGCATCCTCATAGGAATTGAGTTCCTTCGTGCCGTCAAATACGACATAGATTTCCGCGTAGTAATCCACCGTGAAGCATTCCGGCACAAGCACGACATACCCCGCAATCTTCCCATTGCCAATCGTCCCTGAGCCCCGCGCAGAGGACATATAGCGCCCCGTGCGGACTGCGCCCACGATGGTCACGGTATTTTCCGCAAGCGTATCCGAAATCTCATTCTCTGTCCCGGAATGAAACGTCAATGTATCCCCGATATGGAAACCGCGGCTTTCCATAAAACTCTGGTCCACGGCACACTCTGCGGCATCTTTTGGCAGCCTGCCCTCCATCACAAGGTATTCATTGACCTGGTCCGTCATGGAATACAGGCGCACGGCGACATCCGCGTCCCCGTGCCTTAAAAGGACATCCGCCGAAAACGCGCCGCAGACTGTCCGTACACCGTCCGCCCCTTTTATGGCATCGACATCCGCATCGCTTAGGCCAAGCGGGGAGACGATGCGGACATCCATCATATTCGAATCATCATAAAAGGAATCCGCCGTAAGGAGCATGTTGGTCTTGCAGGCACGCAGCCCTGCAAACATTGCCACCCCAAGCGCCGACATCAGCAGGATGGAAATGAAGCGTTGCAGCGAACCATGTATCTCCCTTTGAAATTCCTTCCGCAAAGCATTCTTCATGCCTGGTCCTCCTTTCCCTCGCTACCATTCGATCCCCATCACATCCACCGGATCCGTATTTTTCGTCACCTCGCCCACCTTGCCGTTTTTGATGCGGATCACTTTGTCCGCCATCGGCGCGATTGCTGAATTGTGGGTAATGACAATGACCGTCATCCCCTTATCCCGGCAGGTGTCCTGCAAAAGCTTTAAAATCTGCTTCCCCGTATTGTAGTCCAGCGCCCCCGTCGGCTCGTCGCAGAGCAACAGCTTCGGATTTTTCGCGAGTGCCCTCGCGATGGAGACGCGCTGCTGTTCCCCGCCGGAAAGCTGTGCCGGGAAATTCCCCATACGCCCGGCAAGACCCACCTCCGCGAGAACTTCCTCCGCACCACGCGGGTTTTTGCAGATTTGTAGAGCCAGTTCTACATTTTCCTTCGCTGTCAGATTCTGCACAAGATTGTAGAATTGAAACACAAAGCCAATGTCATTCCTACGGTAAGTCGTCAGGCGCTTCTCACGGTACTTACTGATATCCTCCCCGTCCACAACAACACTGCCGCCGTCGCACACATCCATGCCTCCGAGAATGTTGAGTACCGTCGTCTTGCCTGCCCCGGAAGGTCCGGCGACAACAACAAACTCCCCCTTTTCCACTTCAAAACTAATCCCGTCCGAAGCATGGATTGTTACATCCCCCATTTGATATGTCTTCTTAACATCCTTCAATTCCACAAATGCCATCGCAAACCTCCTTATGATCCTCACAAAACAGCGAGTACATGTTCTCTTTTCCCCACCGCGTCCTGTCCGATGGCGACCGCGGACAAAAATCTTTTTTCTGCCGCAGCCACTCCCGCCGCATCGTTTGTATACAAAACCGCAAGTGCATCGCCCTTTGCCACATAATCGCCGATCTTGGCTTCCATGCGGATACCTGCCGTTAAGTCAATCTTACTATCCTTCGTCTCCCTGCCCGCACCCAGACCAAGCGAGACAAGACCGATCTCCTCCGTCTGCATGGAATGGATATAACCGTCCCGCTCCGCCCGAACCACATGCTCAATGGCAGCGCACGGGAATTGTTCCGGATGCAGCGCAAAACTTACATCACCGCCCTGTGCCGCGACAAACTCACAAAACTTCCCAAACGCGGTGCCGTCCGCGACCGCACCGCGCGCCATCGCACAGCCTTCCTTAAAATCCGCCGCCCTGCCCGCGCCAAGGAGCATCTGCGCAGCAAGCGTGACGGAAGCGTCCATCAAATCTTCTGCCCCTTCCCCGTGCAGTGCCGCAATGGCTTCCTTGACCTCAAGAATGTTGCCGATACTATATCCGAGCGGCTGTCCCATATCGGTCACGACCGCACAGGTGCTCCGACCCGCACCGTTCCCAATCTTTACCATCATTTTCGCCAGCGCGGCGGCATCCTCCTTTGTCTTCATAAACGCACCGCTGCCGGCCTTGACATCCAAAACAATCACATCCGCCCCGGCGGCAAGCTTTTTGCTCATGATACTGCTCGCGATCAGTGACATATTGTCGACCGTTGCCGTCACATCCCGCAACGCGTATATTTTTTTGTCCGCCGGCGCAAGGTTTGCTGTCTGGGCAGCCACCGCAAGCCCTATCTGGTTGACCTGTGAAAAAAACGCCTCCGTAGAAAGCCCGGTCTTAAATCCCGGAAAACTTTCCAGCTTGTCGATCGTCCCTCCCGTATGTCCCAATCCCCTGCCGGACATTTTTGCTACCGGAACACCAAGGGATGCCACAATCGGTCCGACGATCAGCGTTGTCTTATCCCCCACGCCGCCGGTGCTGTGCTTGTCCGCCTTTTTCCCGGAAATCGGCGCAAGATCCAACATATCCCCGCTTTTTGCCATCGCCATCGTGAGCGCCAGCGTCTCCTGCTCCGTCATACCCTTTAAGCATACCGCCATCAAAAACGCAGACATCTGGTAATCCGGAATCCCCCCTTCCGTAAACCCTTTCACGATATAATCAATCTCTTCCCCGGAAAGCTCCTTTCCCGCCTTTTTTGCAGAAATACAGTCATACATCCTCATAAGATCCACCTCGCATTCTTCCATAGATAGAGCAGCTTACAATTTCAACCGCTTTCCCACACGGCACAAATAAGATAAGTCTTCCTGTGCCCTCTCGCCAGCCAAATGGCACGATATTGATATATTATAAGCATATTCTATACCGAACCTATAGAATAATCAACCGTTTACGATCAAAATCATGGATACATTCCGTTTTTTCGTTGACATTTGCCAAAAATAAGTATACAATGTCTGTGCCATGCAATATTTGTTAATTTAACGTTTTAAACCATTGATGTGGTATCGGAATATAACACGCGGAACAAAAACAGCATATGCCCGGAAGGGATTTCTGGGAGCCATGCGGACAGAAATGCCTTCCACGGTTTAGGGGATTGGGAGGGCATATGCGGAACAAACAATAGAAAGGAACCAGACAATCATGAGTTTTACATTTATCAGGGAAGTCATGTCCCCGGAAGAATTAAAAAAACGTCTCCCGCTCTCCGACTACGCCGTAAAGGTTAAAAAAGAGCGCGATGAACAGATCCGCCGGATTTTTACCGGCGAATCCGACAAATTTTTAGTAATCATCGGCCCGTGCTCCGCGGACAACGAGGAGGCGGTACTTGATTATATGAACCGGCTGGCAAAACTCGCCGGGCAGGTTTCCGATAAGCTTCTCATCATCCCGCGCATATACACAAACAAACCGCGCACCACAGGTGAGGGCTACAAGGGTATCCTCTCCCAGCCGGATCCGGAGAAGAAACCGGATTTCCAGGAAGGGCTTTTGGCGATGCGCCGCATGCACCTGCGCGCGATTGACGAGACGGGGCTGACGGCAGCCGACGAAATGCTTTACCCGGAAAACTGGCCGTATGTTGATGACATCCTCTCCTACGTAGCCGTGGGGGCGCGCTCCGTCGAGGATCAGCAGCACAGGCTCACCATCAGCGGGATGGACATTCCGGCAGGAATGAAAAACCCGACAAGCGGAGCCCTGTCCGTGATGATGAACTCCGTTGTTGCCGCCCAGAAAAACCACACGTTCCTCTACCGAAAATACGAAGTTGAGACAACCGGAAACCCGCTTGCGCACACGATCCTGCGGGGTGCGACCAACAAACATAACCAGAACATTGCCAATTACCACTACGAAGATCTGATGCGGGTGCTTGAAATGTATGAGGAACGCCCACAGCTGAAAAATCCTGCCTGTATCGTTGACGCGAACCATTCCAACTCAAACAAGCAGTATGCCGAACAGCCGCGCATTGTCAAGGAAGTCCTGCACAGCCGCCGCATGAATCCTGCCCTGCACGCGCTCGTCAAAGGTGTCATGGTCGAAAGCTACATCGAGCCGGGCTGCCAGAAGGTCGGGGAGCATGTCTACGGAAAATCCATCACAGATCCTTGTCTTGGCTGGGATATGACCGAACGGCTGCTGCTTGACATGGCAGAAATCCTGTAAAAACATGGCCTTAAAACAGCACCCCGGCAGCTTTCTGCAAAAACCATGTGCCGATCCAGACTTCCAGCGCACTTTCCGCGAAGCAGGCTGCCATCAATGCAACAACCCGCTTCCCGGACAAGTGCAGCAGTTTCAGCTTGTGCAGGCCGAGAATATTGTCGGCATCGTACTCCAATGTATTTCTCTCCCTCCATGCGTGCCATGCCAGAAAAAAACAAAAACTCCAGATCGGCACCGCGACCAATGCCTGCGGAAAGTAGTAGGAAAACACAAGCCAGGCTCCTTTTATATTGTAGTGCGGAAGTACGCTCGTGAGGAGATAACCAAGCAAAAACCCCTGTCTTAGCACAAGGAATGCCGTATACGGAAGATTCAGCCAAGTCAGCGCAAACAAAAAATATAAAAAGAGATGTTTCAGTTTTTCCCATACAGTGTACAAGTAAAGATCAAAACTAGGGGTTGCCAACGCGATTTGTTTTATGTATGTCTCATCCACCCAACTCTTCTCATCCCCTGCTACCGCAGCTGCCAATTTCAAACATAAAAATCCCAGAAACATCCCAAAAAGAAAAAGAACCGCAACATAAGTTGCCAGTTCCTTTTCTTTTAGTTGAATCCCCCGTTTTGCCATGCGTACTCCCCCCGTTTCCGATGCCATGCCAAGGCATCATTGTTTTATGGCGGGAAACTGTGCAAAGCGATATTTACAGTCGCGTTCTTCTGTGCAAAAGGGGACATCCCCAAATCCTCTTCATAAATCCTGCGGTTCTCTCACATTTCCCTGTCCCAAAAACATTGTATGTGGGGGTGAAATGATCTATGCCTGCTTTTCACGCATCTTTTTTGTATTGTAAGCGAGAAGCGCCGCAATCGTTTTCGCGTCTTGGATTTTCCCCGCAAGGATCATATCGATCAATTCGTCAAGCGGGTGTACCTCCACATTCAGGAATTCATCCGGATCAAGGTGCTGCTTTGCCGGGGTCAGTTCTTCCGTGTAATAAATGCCGATCAGCTCATTGCAGAAAGCCACTGTCGTATAAAGGTCAAACAGATGCCCGACCCTGCCTGCCCGGTATCCGGTCTCTTCCTCAAGCTCCCGCACCGCCGCCGTCTGCCTGTCCTCACCCGCGTTCAATGCCCCCGCCGGGATCTCCAGAGTATAACGCTCCGGCGCATTGCGGTACTGACGCACCATAATGACATCCCCGTTCTCCTTCACCGGAACAATGGCCGCCGCGCCCTTGTGCTCAATAAAATCCCAGACTTCCGTATTGCCGTCCGGAAGCTGCATCGTATCGCTGTAAAATTTTACGATTTTCCCCTCAAATTCAAGTTTCCGGTCAATTCTTTTATGATCTGCCATACTGTATGCTCCTCCTGATTTTATGTTCTGCGTATGCCCGTACCGTCCAAATCCCCGCAGAAAGACTTTTTGATCCGTTCCTTTCCGGAAAATCTTTTTCTCCGCTTTACAGGTACGCGCTGTTTTTTACATCCCGCATCCTCACATTTTCTTTGCGTTCATGTTCTCTGCTTTTTCATAACATGCGTCCGCCGCTTTCAGTACGGCATTGCGGAATCCGTGCTCCTCAAGGGCAGCCACACCCGCGATCGTTGTGCCTCCCGGCGAGCAGACCGCATCCTTTAATTTCCCCGGGTGTTCCCCGGTCTCAAGCAGCATTTTAGCGGACCCGAGCACGGTCTGGGCGACAAGGCGGTATGCCATTTCGCGGGGAATCCCGTACTTCACCACCCCGTCCGCAAGTGCTTCCATAAACATATAGACAAACGCCGGGGAACTTCCGTTCGCGCAGATGGCAGCATTCATAAGATTCTCTGTGATCTCCTCAATCTTGCCGAGGCTTAAAAACAGCTTGCGCACCACCTCTTTTTCCACTTCCGTGACTTCCCCCGAATAACTGATGCAGGTCATGCCCTCACCAAGCATTGCCGGGGTGTTCGGCATGGCGCGCACGATCTTTGCTGCCCCTGTCCGGCGCTTTAACTCCTCCACCGTAACCCCCGCCATCACGGAGACAATAATCTTCTCCTTCGACATGGCGAGTTTGACATCCGGGTATACCTCCGGCGCGTACTGCGGTTTTACCGCGAGCACGATAATGTCCGACTGCATCACCATCTCAAGCAGGCGCGGCGCGTATGGCACGCCAAGCTCTGCACTAAGCGCCTCCTCATGCTCTCTGCGCTTTGTCTGGAATGTGACATTTTCCGCCCCGAACGCCGCGACCGCGCCCTTTAACAGCGGGTAGCCCATATTTCCCGCTCCGATCAACGATATTTTCACGCGTTCCTCCTTATCCCCGGTAAACTCCGGACAAAATATAGATACCATTTTCAAATGGCTTTATTTTCCCAATTTGTTCCTCATTTATTGTAATACAGCTTTCTCCGAATTTCAAGCCATCTTCCGAACTTTCTTCAAAACAATAATATGTTCTTGTCATCCCTTCCGGATCCATGATATAATACCGGCAGACATTATGTCTGTGCCAATTTGCTGTCCGATAGGGAATCCGCACTGCAGGTACGGATTCCTCCGCAAACGGTGATTGCTCATTTAGAACAATTCATCTCCGAAAGGGAAACCCTGTTAAAACATTTTTCCTGTCCGGAGCACATGATACCTGCGTCGGTTCGCTGTCCGGTTCAAGGGAGGATATCTTTCTTTGGGAACTGCCGCTGCCCTCTTGGAGCGATTCATCCGCCAAAGGCAGCATGTCGGATAACATAATAAAATACTTTGCAGGCATCCAAGAAAAAACAGGAGGGATTCCATGTGCCAATTTAACTATACCATTGTAAAAAGCAAAAAATCCGTTTCCTACTTAAGGAACCACGGCTATTCCTGCCTGGACATTTTTCCGGGCGGCTACAAAGCATTTGGCGGAAATAAACCCGGATATTGCGACTGCGGATCGATGGTCGGTTCCCAGTCTTTTGATGAGAAAAACAAAGACATATATCCGTCAAAGCTCCCCGCGGATAACAGCCATGCCGCACCGGGGAATCCGGTTTTTCCGCAAAATGAAACAACCGTGGAGATTTTATCCGGCCTGAAACCACAGACAGGAATACCCCGCCCAAAAAGCGAAGGGCTTTCCTGGCCCTACATAAGAAGCATCCGGGAATTCCTTTATTACCGCAGGATCTTCAAACGGCTTCTGGAATTTGAACCCTATATCTGCTTTACCCATATTTTTGACAAGCCCGGGGAGCTTACAACAGTAAAAACACTGCGGCTTTCCGAATTGGAATGTAGGGATCTGGCACTGCTTGGGCAGGATCAGGTGCTGAAAATACGAAGATAGCAAAGAAGGGAGAATAAGACATCATGTCTACTCTGATCATACTCCGCGGAAATTCCGGAAGCGGAAAGTCCAGTGCCGCAAGGGCACTACAGCAAAAAATCGGCAGAAACACCCTTTTGATCCCTCAGGATACCATCCGGCGCGATCTGCTGTGGACAAAGGACGGAAAGGATAACGCGCCCTTCCGCTGCTGACTGACCTGTTACACTATGGACATGCCCACTGTGAACATGTCATTCTGGAAGGTATCTTAAATGCCGATTGGTACTTATCTCTTTTTGAGACGGCAAATAAACTTTTCAGCGGCAGGATTCATGCGTATTATTATGACATCCCGTTCGAAGAAACGCTGAAACGGCACGCGACCAAGGATAAACGCCTTGAATTTGGGGAAGCTGAAATGCGCCGCTGGTGGAAGGAAAAAGATTTTATCGGCATCATCCCCGAAAAAACATTTACGGAAACCGTTTCTCTTGAGGATGCCGTCGATTGTATCCTGCATGACATTTCATCAGAAATTTAAAATAGAGGGAGGGATTTTTCCATCCCTCTATTTCCGTTTTACTGCAATCCCCGATATCCCAGCCGCCAAACAGTTTTCCTTGCGAAAGACGGATGAAAATTATCCCGGACTCAATAAAACTTTTTCATTTCCGAAACCGTCAGTTTTTCAACATATGCGTTTTCGGATGAAATCGTCAGCCGGTTTAATGCATTGTCCTGAATATAAGTCATTCCCATAAATACACTTCCGCCATCCGCAAATATTTCCGTATATACCGTGTCAAAGATCACACGGAGCGTCAGAAATCCGCCCTCTCCCTGGACAAAAGCTTCTTTCTCCAAACACTTTAAAATATTCTCGGCAGCGCGGTATTCGATGTCCAGACCGAAAAGTGAAAGCCGAAACGAACTTCCGCATTCTATTCTCAGCATAATATCGCAGCATTTACTTTTCATCTTTTGTTTAAAGTTTTCTCCGGAAATAATATAAAAATTCTCAAAGTGGTTGGTATCTGCATAAAGCTTTTCGATTTCCGGCACGGGATTTGCACACAGGCGCAGTGCACCGTTTACTGTCCTGAGTGTCATTTCCTGCGGAATATCCATGCAGCTGCCAAACGGCATACCGGGAATTACCACCGTCACAAAGGCAGTGCGTATTCTTCTGCCGCCTGAAACATCGGACCACGACTGCGCGGCATAGGAACTATTTCCGTAATTCAGGCGAAGCTGCTCCGTTTCCGGTACAAATTTCCCACCGTCAAAGCTGCCGATATAATACCGGTCCGAAGCAGCGGAGAAAATCCATTTTTCGTTATCTTTATCCCCATCCAAAGCCAGAGGATAAAAGTCAGGGCACTCCGCATCCCCCGGTAATTCAATCCGCTGGATCTCCTCCCAGTCAAGCAGGTTTTTTGACCGAAACAGGGCAAATTCATGCCCCTCCAAAAACAGAGCCATAATATAACTGTCGTCCGGTTCATAATATATGACCTTTGGATCGCGGTTCCCTTCCACGATCTGGCCGATCAGGGGATTTTTCCCATATCGGACCAGCGTTTTCCCACCGTCCGTACTGTAAGCGAGATTTTGTGTAAACGGCTTCCCTTTCGATGCTTTTGATGTGTTTCCCGCGCAGGTATAAAAGAACAGAACCGTATCTTCATCCCCTTGCTTTAAACCGGTCACGTTTTTCCTGTCAACAATCGCACTGCCGGAAAAAACCGTTCCCATTTCATCGGGAAACAGGGCATCGTCCCGCTCTTGCCAATGGATCAGGTCATTACTTTCCGCCGCGCCCCAGTGCATATTCTCCCACGTCGTGGCGGCGGGATTGTGCTGGTAAAACATAAGATACTTCCCGTTATAAAATACAAGCCCGTTCGGGTCATTCAGCCATCCACGCGCCGCCGTATAATGGGCAAGCGGACGGTATTTCCCGTCACGCTCAAAGGGGGCTGTTTCGGATTTTTCGATCACGATATCAATATCACAGCCGCACGCAACCCGGATCGTTTTACCCCGAAACCGCTCCATATTGATTGGAAAACGATAGTCCGGTTCGTCATAATCAAGAGAAATGACAAGGTCGTACACCAGCGTACCGTCAATGTAAAAAAGCAGCCGTTTTTTCTGCGCATGATCGCTTGCAGGCAGAATAATATACTTGCTGTCACATACAAATTCCATAAGTCCTGTTCCTTTCGCGGATTGTTTTTTCAATTTTCCACCTATCCAATTTTCCACCCAAAATCAACCCTGTCATTTTCCTGCCAAACCTACCGTACCAGTTTCGGGCAGCGGTCAAAAACCCCTTTCCCCATCTCTACCCCTCTTTCCGGCATTTCAACCAACACAAGTTCCGGATTGTTTGAAAATGCACCGGACTCAAGCGATTTTAAACCTGCCGGCAATTTCACCTTCCTCAACCTCCGGCACGAATTAAACGCGTACTCGCCAATTTCGGCCACCCCGTCCGGAATTTCCACTTCCTCAAGGGAAGCGCAGCCGGAAAAAGTTTCCGGCTGGATGACCGTGGTTCCTTTCGGCAGACGGATTTCTGCTAAACCTGCGCACTCGGAAAAAGCCTCCGCTCCGATTTGTGTCACACACTCCGGAACCACAACCGAATTTAAAAATTCCGCACCCAAAAATGCACCGCATCCGATTTCTGTCACGGGCTTTCCCCCGTAAACTTCCGGAATCCTGACCTGTTTCACACTCTCATTCTCTTTTCCAAGAAAATCCACGACGACATAACCGCTCTCATTTTCCTCAAACTCAAACATCCCATCCATTTCCCCCTGCATCCCGTTCTCCTCCTTTATTTTTTATGGACCGCCCGGCATCCGTGATGTTGAAAATCATTTTATGATCCATCCGGAATCAACCGAAAACCTACAGCCACTTTTTAATGCAAAGTCCTATACCCGGTCATGTTACCGCAAGTATACCATACAAATTTGAACAAATTATGAACAGCGCCAGCCCTTTCCTTCAATGACTGCCGCTGTTCCCCTATTTCAAAATTCCTGTGTTACATGCGTCACGCCCCGCAATCATTCCCGCAGTTTTTCCAATGCGCTGTTGGCATATGGCCGATAACCTGCCCCGGTTACTTTCGTCGGCGATTCCACCATTTCCCGCAGGACAAGTCGCTGCGTTTCCATCATTATTTTTCCGTGTTCTGTTATGTTTTCTGCCATATAAAGTGCCCCATCAAAAATTAGTCCATGCAAAAATTAAAACATAAAGTTTATTTAAAGTCAAGAAACCTGTTACATCCTGACAATCCAAAACTCATTTTCATATCCCCCACTTTCTTTTAAACATGACATAATGTTGTCATGTTCACTGTGTTAAACTTATCATAGATCGTTCCCATTCCATTGGCCAATTTTTCACGAACTGTTACCGTTTTTCGGTAATGCTCTTTTCTGTGCGAAATGGAGGAAAAAATCCGGCGTTGCACTTCAACTATGAAAAGAAAGTCCGGCAGTGGAAAAACACGTTTCTATCTTTACAAAAACACAGGAGGAATTTCCACATGGCATTTGATTTCAAAAAAGAATACAAAGAATTTTACATGCCGCCAAAAAAACCTGGCATACTCACCGTACCTGCTATGAATTATCTTGCCGTCCGCGGCACGGGTGACCCAAACGATGAGAACGGCGAGTACAAAGCATCCATCGGCCTGCTCTACGGCATTGCCTTCACCCTGAAAATGAGTTATAAAGGCGACCACAAGATCAAAGGGTATTTTGAATATGTTGTGCCGCCGCTTGAGGGTTTTTGGTGGCAGGATGGGGTCGAAGGCATCGATTACGCGCGCAAGCAGGATTTCCATTTTATCTCCCTGATGCGGCTGCCAGATTTTGTGACCAGGGAGGAATTTGACTGGGCAGTTTCGGAGGCTGCCCGCAAAAAGAAGACGGATTTTTCAAAGGTTGAATTTCTTACATACGACGAGGGCGAATGCGTGCAGTGCATGCACATCGGCTCCTACGACGACGAGCCGGCAACCATCGCCGCCATGCACGAATACGCGGAGCAGCAGGGGTATGAAATGGATTTTTGCTCTGGCCGCTATCACCACGAAATCTACCTTTCCGACCCAAGAAAATGTGATATCAGCCGCTTAAAAACTGTAGTCCGGCACCCGGTCAAAAAAGTAGCCGGGGCGACAAAAGAAAACCGGAGCTTAATTGATTCGAGATGTGGGCTGCACTGTACCGGATGCGAGTATAAGAAAAGCTGCGGCTGTGGCGGCTGTATCGAAACGATGGGACACCCGTTCCACGGAAAATGTCCGGTTGCCGCCTGCTGCCAGGACAAGGGCATCACGCACTGCGGGCAGTGCCCGGATATCCCGTGTACACTATTAACACAGTATTCCTGCGACCCGGAGCATGGTGATACCCTAAAAGGCGCAAGGATCGAACAGTGCAGAAAATGGAAGGAACTTGGTTAAAAATACGACAATCTTACCAAAAAAGGGAAGCTGGCATAGCAGCTTCCCTTTTCTATTTGCTTCCGCTATGGAGAAGCGCGGCATCCGCACCGGGCGCGGCGACCTTAACCGCGAAATCGAAGTGACTAACCAGAAGTTACGGCAGTTAAAGGCGCGTATCTCCAAACTGCAAAACTGGTTTCAACGGTATCTTACATTGAAAGAGGAAGTGAAAAAAGCGGAGAAAAGCAGAAAGAGCCTTTATAGTATCTTGCGGCAGGAACAGCAGCCCCGCAGGGCGCAGGATGTGAAGCGATAACAGATAGAGCGGCGGGGATAGTCAATGCCTATTACCGCCGCCCTATTTTAGTTTTTTATCTGCATGATAGGCTGGAAGTTATGGTACAGAGCTATCATGGAAATATTAACCATATTCTGGATGAACTGATAAACGTTTCAATCCAGGCTTACTCCGCCAATACGCTCGTTGCGCAATAATCTTGTCCACAATGTATGCATGAATTTTTTGAGGCTCATCCAAAAGGGACAAAATTTGTGTCAACATTTCTTCTGCCCCATCTATTGGGACACGTTCCAGTGCCCGACGAACTTTTGACTCAAGTTTAAGGCACAAAGGAATGTCCCCTGCTAGTGCGGAAGTCATAAACTGATTCCACGCAGGCCAAAAGGGCGCAATTACACTGCTTATAAGAGGTATAGTCTTAGCTGTTTCTGGGTCTGCAAGTGTCCGATACTCTAAAATTCGTTCCAGCGCAGTTTCCGCTAAAGAAGTAATCTCTTGCGAGAAAATTTCTACGTTTCCTTTATATCCGACCCATGTCCCCTCTCTGGCTTCCCGTGTGCCACATACGGTAAACAAATATTCCCACTCGTTCCATAGATGTTGCATTCCTATGTTCAGATAACTCCCTCGGTCGCACCAACTGCCCTGAAATTCCACAACCGTGAAGAACCAACCATTATCATCTATCCATATCCGGGTAGAACCTTTCTGGAACATCCCTTTGGGTTTCAGCACTGCCCGAACCGCTTGTTTTATGAGGGTATTGTAGTTTTCTTCCATATGCTTTTCCTCATTTCAAAATCATATCAAAGCCTAGCCTAAACGCCCATTAACTATATATTGTAAGGGTTTGTATAGTTTATATCTCATTACAAAACATCTTCTCAGCTCCAATTTGTCATTTATAAAATATAGCACATCTCATCACCAAAAACAATCCCTGTTTTATGTCCGTTCCGCCTATCCAGACCGTCAAGGGACGAGTAGTATTTTTTCGCATGGGGCGCAAAAAAATCTCCACTCTGAAACGACCGTCTGGATTTTTGCCGCCCGCATTTCGCCGCCGAAAACGGCTTCTAACCGCCCACAGGCGCGTTTTGCGCCCCTTTTCCTGCCCCGTTTCCCGCCGCGCTAACAAGGGCTTGCGTCAATAACTCAAAAAAGCACTTGACAAAACGCTTCATGGGGTATCAGTCGGTAAATTTCATACTTCACCGACCTTCTTCTGATACACCCTCACATAATCCACCGCCATCTCATACGGCAGGTCTTCCTCGTGGATCTCGCCGCCCAAGCCCCCGCCTACCGCGATGTTTAAGATCAGATAAAACGGCTGGTCAAACGGCCACGCACGCTCCGTCCGGTCTTCCTCATCGTCCGTCCTCCGGTAAACACATGCGCTTTCTCCGTCCACAAAAAATTCGATTGCCCCGTCCGTCCACTCCATCCCGTAGGTATGGAATTCGGAACAGACATTTTCATATTCGCGGATGGTCGTGTACTGCTTTGTATCCTTCCTCGTGTGGTTGTGGCGCTCGGAGTGCAGGGAAAACCAGATGCTGTTCTCCCTGCGTCCGATATGCTCCATAATATCGATCTCACCGCAGTGCGGCCACGGATTCCCGCGCTTTGAAGAATCCGGCATCATCCAGATGGCAGGCCAGGAACCGTGCCCCTTGGGAAGTTTTGCCCGGATTTCAAAATAACCATACTGCCATGAATGTTTCCCCGCCGTCGTGATGCGCCCGGAAGTGTAATTCCTTATGCCGCAGATTTCCCTGCGCGCGGTAATATAAAGTTTCCCGTCCCGCACGCAGACATTGTTAAGCGAATCCGTGTATGCCTGCTGCTCGTTGTTTGCCCAGCGCTCGCCTACCTCCAAACTCCAGTCCTTCCCGCACAAACTCCCGTCACAGTCAAAGTTTTCTTCCCAGACAAGCGTATAGCCATCCAACCTATTTTCCCCCATGCCAAAATTCCTCCTGTCACTCTCCTTTTTTTCGTTATACTTTGACCACTTCCATGTCATATCATTTTATCGTACAGCGATACCCTGCCAAGCCGTCCATAACCATCACTGTTATTTTTCATGCAGCACGGTCATAATACTGTGCGCTTTCACCACAAAGGAAATCCCTTCCTCGCCTTCGCGAAGCGACAGCCAGATGTCCTCCCCCGTGCGGTTCATCAGCACGGTTACCCTGCTCCCATCCGGGTTTTCAAACGCTACCGCCTCGATCTTGTCCGTAAACCTCGTGGTTGCAAGCCGCACTGCACCGCGGCGGATATAGCGCGAAAAATGCCCGATATAGTAATACGAGAGCCGCTTTTCTACCGTCCCTTTTGTCGTATCGCACATCATCGGAGCCGCACAGTAATTTTTCACATGGTTCGGCCCGCCGAGCTCATCAAGCAGCAAGTTCCAGTCCAGATAACCGTTTGTCCCGGCAAGCAGGTTGCCGAGGATATCGTGCGCGTACATCTCCGCTTTCGCCACCTCGCTGCTGTCCGCAAAGCGGCTGTATTCCACACAGCCCTCGGTAAATATCAGCTCTTTGTCCGGGTACTTTTCCCTCACAAGGGAAACTGCCTCAAAATGGTCGCCGCTGTACCAGTGGAATGCCACACCCGCCGTATACTTTGCGGCTTTTTCGTCGGAGAGCACACCGTTTGCGCGCTCAAACAGGATTTCTTTGTTGTGGTCCCACACAAAAATCCGGACATCCGAGAGCCCCTCCCGCTCAAGGGTCGGCCCCAAATAATCGCGGACAAAAACCATTTCTTCCTCTGTTTCGTAGATACAGGAATCCCAGGTCTGCACCGCCATCGGCTCATTCTGTACGGTAATCATGGAAACCGGAACACCAGCCTTTTTGTATTCCTTTAAAAAGCGTGCGATATACTCCGCCCAGCGCGCGCGATATTCTTCCTTTAATTTCCCACCGTGGTTCATCTCGCCGTTTGTCTTCATATAAGCCGGCGGGCTCCACGGGGAAGCGAGAAGCTCAATCTCCTCCCCGGCTGCGTCCTTCGCGCGGACAATCATCGGCAGGATGTATTTCTTATCGCGCCCGATATCAAATTTCTCAAAGGCGGCATCCGCCTCATCCTCATCGTAAGCATAATTCCCAAGCGCAAAATCACAACTGTTGATATGTGTGCGGCCAAGGTTATAGCGAAGCCCTTCCTGCCCGAAATATGCCTTTATCACTTCCTCCTGTGCCGCTTCCGGCAATCTCGTCAGATTGTAGCCCGACGATTCGGTAAACGCCCCGCCGAAACCGCGGATTTTCTGGTAGCGGCATTCCGGATAAACATTGATGACACGCATCATTTCCACGCGGTTTTCATAATCCGCCTTCTCCTGCCAGAAATTCTTGTTTTCATAATCCGTTTCAACTATTTTCCAAGCCATAATCCTTTTCCACCTCCGATTTATTCTTGTCCGTTTTCATATAATCACAAAAAATCCTTCCGGGCGGGAGCACCCCAAGTTCGCCTTCTCCCGCCCGATTCAAAGGAATATCCCTATGCTGCTCCCGCATATCCGTGGGGCTCATCCCACACCTGACAAACTCCCCTTACGCACCGCTTTCATCTTTACGACTTAGAAACGGGGACTTCTTTGATCGGTTAAATCCCTTCCACAAAAATCTCATGCTGTTTTTGTGCGTCCCAGCGCTCAAGTTCCGCCCTCGGGATACAGTTTTTGCGAAAGGTCTTTCCTTCGGCGCAGACGCGCATTTCGCCGGAAACATCCTTCCCCTTCACATAGATCACCTTGAGTTTCTTTCCGGCAAACACAAATTCCACGCTTGCCCGTCCGTCCGCATCAAACTGCTCTCCCATAAGCTTAGGCTCAAAGACCAGGTCGCCAAAATATCCGCGGATACCGAACATTTCCGTTAATACCGTCATCAGATACCAGCTCGCTGCGCCCGTCAGGTAATGGTACATGCCCCTGCCCCGGTCATTAAAGTATTCCGGGATGCCCGGATAAATTTTACTTTTCTCAAAATCTGCTGCCTGGCGGTACAAAGAAATCAGCGCCTTATAGCCCGCCTTTGCAAACCCTCGCCGGTAGAGCGCATTTCCGTACATAACCGCCATATGGGAGAATACCGCCCCGTTTTCCTTATGCCCGTAGGCAAAGCCGAACATACGCCCGAGATCATCCTTCACTTCATTAAAATCCGTATTCAGGCAGTAACCGCCCGCGTTTTCCCGGTAGAGGAGCGCGTCCGCCGCGCGGATGATCTGCGCTGTCTGTTCCGGTGCCGCAACGCCGGATTCCACGGCAAAAACCTGGCTGGTCAGCATCATGCGGATTCCCGCATTTTCCTCCCCTCCGCCCAAGTCCGTCTTCGGTCTTCCGTCCGTAACCTGCCACTCCGTATTCTGTGCCGCATCCGTTGTAATGCAACCCGCGTCCATTGTTCCGTCCGAACCCGCATTACCGCCGTTGCTGCCTGCACAGCTTCCGGTTCTCTCCACCCTTCTTCCGTGGTCATCGTAATATCCGTTAAAGAAACTATACTCCCCGGAAAGCCATTCTTCCTCCCGCAAGATTTCCACCCACCAGTCTTGCATACCGCCGAGGATATCGCAAAGTTCCTTCACATCAAATTTCATCTTCCTGCCCGAACACTCGTGCGCAACCGCGCGCCCGTACTCGAAAAGGAGCTCCTGCTTTGCCTGCACATTTGCATAAAGTTTTTTATCACAGCACAATAGCATTAAAAGTTCTTCCGCCAGTTCTACCTGTGTGGTTCCCCCCTGCAAAAGTGCGGTAAGAAGCCCGCGAAGACGCGAAAGGTTGCCCGCGTAGGCAAACGTAAATGCCGCGCTCTCCCCGCGCCTTCCCGCCATATCGAGCGCATCGTTCCAGTCCGCGCCGCGCAGGCGGATGCGGTTATGTTCCCCGACATCGTAAAATGCGGTCAGATTCTGCACAAGGATATGTTCTAATACCGTACCGCTGGTAAGGGAGCCGTCCGCATCTTTTTGCTGTGTACCGTAGGAATCATCCCATTTCCCGTCTTTTTCCCCGCCGCGCATAATCTGCGCGTCCTTAAAATATCCCACCTCTTTTAACAGAATATTAAGATCCCCTGTCTGGTGGATATAAAATGCCGTCGTGTGCAGCGGCCAGAAACCGTGATCCATCCACACGCGCGCAATATTATTGCGGTCGGCAATAAACTGCACTGCCCCCGCCTCTTTCCCGCTTCCGATAATCGTCGCATTGGTGCCGTCCATGCGCACACCGCCGAAATTTGCGGTAAGCATTTCCCTGACCCCGCCCGGATTCATCAAAAGCAGCGCCAGACAATCCTGCCAGAGGTCGCGCCATCCCCTACCGCCCCTTCCGTAATCATGATGCGGCAGGAAGGAACAGCCGTATATCCTGCGCAGGATAGGCTGGAAGGCAACCCAGCGCATATATTGGTCAAAATCTTTATCTCCCGAACAAAAATGGATATTTACCTGTTCCTGCCAGTTTTTTTTCGTCCGCTCAAAAACCGCGCGCCAGTCCAAAACCTTTTTTTCGGAAAGTGCATCCTGTGCCTGTTTTGTTGCCGCATCCGCACAGATCCCGGCACAGAGCACAAAACTTTTTTCTTCCCCCGGCAAAAGAGTGCATTCCGCAAACACCAGCATCCCGCAGGTTTCATAGCCCGAAAGTGTGTCCCCGGCAAAGGAAAGTTCAGGAAGTTTTCCGAATACCGCACCCGGATGAAGGAAGCTTCCGCCCTCCCCGACCACATCCTCCGTGCGCGGCACACAGCCGGCTGGAGGGTTCCCGCTTCCATCCACGCCGTATACATAGTAGGTCATCCCGTTCTTTTTGTGCCCGCGCTCGTCAAAGGTAAGCGTCGGTGTCACCTTCACACCGTACTGCGTCACAAAACTGCGGTGCAAAAGAGAGGTTACATGACGGTGGTCGCGGATATTGTCCGCGGAGCGCGCATATATTGGCACGACTGCCATCGGCGTAAACGTCAGGGGGGTACTGCCCGTATTTCGGATGCCCACAATGGTAACTTCCGCCTCCGGCAATTCATCCGGCACAAAGGTCGTTATCTCGGAAGCTAGGGGAAAATCCTTTGCCGTCCGCTTTAATGTATGCCACATAAAGCCCGCCAAAAGTTCGGACTCCCCGGCATCCCCCGTCAAGCGCACTGCTTCGTCCCCGGCGGAAGCCCCCGTTAAGGAACAGGCGCTCCCCTCCCCGAACCGGCACCAGAAATTTCTGGTGCTGCGGTTGTTATGTAAGTTCTCCGCGCTGACCGGCTCATACAAAAAAGTATTCTGGTCTTTTTTTGCGTCCCCGCCAAGCAGCGGTGTAAGGCAGGAACGGATACCGTCCTCCCCCGCAACCGGAAAATACAGGTAGCTGTATTCCTGTGGATTTTTCAGGCAAAAACTGCCGCTCTCATCAACAAACTCAATCTTTCCCATCCATTCCTCCCTTCTTTGTTGCACGGGCGGGATACATATCCCGCCCTATTATACCAAACATAATTATGTTACTTTCGTGGCTGTGCGTTCCGATTTACCATGCACAACGTGATTATATTACTTTCACGGGAATGGGCATCCTGCCTTGTCATACCCATCATGTTTATGCTATTTTCGCGGGGATGAGCATCCCGCTTTGTCATACCCATCATAATTATATTATTTTCGTGGGATGCTGGAGTCCCGGATGACCATGGAGGTGGCGAGTTTCAGGCTTTTTCCTTCGGGTTCGCCCTCCCCCCGCATCAGGCGGAAAAGCTCAAGCGCGCCTTTTGTCCCCTGTTCCTCGACCGGGCTTTGCACGGTGGTCAGCGCAGGGACAAAATACTGCGCCAGATTGATATTGTCAAACCCCGCCACACTGACCTGTTCCGGCACACGGACCCCGGATTCCGCAAGCGCCCGCATACAGCCTCCTGCCATCTCGTCGTTAGCGCAAAAGAAGGCATCCGGGATGTCCCTTTCCCGCATCAGGAATTTGCGCACTTCCTCATAGGCTTTTATTTCCTCAAAATCCGCGTACAGCAAAAACTTTGCATCTATCGGTAAGCCATTCCGTTCAAGTGTCTTAGTGTAAGCGCGGAAACGCTCACAATCGTCCCTGCACTCCACACCATGGATATAGCCGATACTCCGGTGTCCCTGCCTTATTAAATACTCCATGACAAGTTCTGTTCCCATATAATTGTCAATTGTCACGCTCGAAATTTTTTCTCCCCGGCATTCCCGTTCCAAAAATACCATCGGAAGACCGGTGCGCGCAATCCTTTTAATATGGTCACTCTCGAGGCATTCGTTCATAATGATAGCCCCCTCCACACCGGAGGACACAATCATACCGTAAATTTCCTCACTTGTATTCTCATTGCTGACATAAATATTTAGCATGAATCCCGCCATTTTACATTGCAGATGGATTGCCTGCGTCAGCACGCGGTAATAATCCCCCTGGATGCTTGAGAGAAACAGGCCGACGGTGTTCTTCTTGTTTGCTTTTAATGAGCGCGCATTAAAATTTGGCACATAATTCATGTTCTCCACCACAGCCAAAACTTTTTTCTTCGTTTCCTCACTCACATTGCCCACATTGTTGATCACATTGGAAACCGTGGAAATCGCTACACCGGCTTCCTTCGCCACATCCTTAATCGTTACCATAACCTGCTCCTTTTTTACTACCTGATTTTCTCCGAATGCCTGTTTTTTGTCTGGCTTTTGCAAAATGTTGTGCGGTTTAGCTAAGCGCACGCTCCTTAATAACATGCTTTCCCACGCGGTCCACACCAAAGATCCCCCAGTGCTTTTCCGGCTCCTGCGGCGACGGTCCACCCTTCCACGGCTCGTCAAATGCCTCAAACAAAAATACCGGGATGTCCATCGATTTTGTCCAAAGCAGCAGCTCATTTAGATATTTTTTCTGCTGTTCCTCCCCCACCTGCGACGCGTCCATCGACGAGTTGCAAGCGGTTGTCCAGCCGCATTCCGTAAAAATAACCTGTTTGTCGGGATAAAGTGATACCACCTCACGGTAATCGCTTTCATTCATCCGCACCGCCTCTTTCAGGGTTTTCCCGTTCCAGAGCGGATAACTGTGGATGGAGATAAAGTCCAGAACCTCCACCAGTTTTCCCAGATTTTTCCATCCCCCCGCCCCCTCACAGTACGTTACCGGAAGTCCTGTCTTCTCCCTAAGCGTTGCCGCAAATCCGACCAGCCGTTCCTCCGTGACCAGATCAGCTCCCCAAGAAGGGCGATTCTCATTCCCGATGGAAACCGCAAGAAAATATTCCTTATACTCGTTTGCCAGTTCGGCAAGCATCTGAATCTGGGCATCATTATACACCATATTTTCTTCCAATTCCAGAGTTGTTTTTTCTGTTTTTAACCATGGACAGCCCTTGTTATTGTACTCCGCCCTCGGGTCAATGCCCACCATAACCGAAAACGGCAGGGAATGTTCCTTGATCAATTCCAATACCCGCCTCGCATGCGCGTTCGGGTCGTACATCCTAAGGTAGGAAAACCCCTCCTCTTTTAACAACATAAGATCCTCAAGGATTTCCTCCTTTGTCGGGATAATCCCGGTTACCGGGCTTTGCCCCTCCCGGTAACCGGAATAACAGATTGCTTTTTTCCATGCGATTTTCATCGTAACACCTCCTGACCGTTTTCCTTTCTTATTCGCCCAGACACATCCGGGAAATCTTTATGCCTGCCTCTGCAACGAAATACTGTGTCAAAGGAAAGTTGATAGGTTAAAGCCACACCCTGCCACCTGTTTTAGGAAAGACATACCGTAATACAGCCAATCTTTCCGCGGCGCAGCGCGGCAGCCTGCTCATTTCCCAAAGTATCGCCCGATATTTTTTCCTCCCTGCCATCCGTATAATGCAGGGTAATTTCCTCTACTCTTGCCGCATCTTCCCCGTAAGTTGCCTTTCTTCCCGCGCAGTGGTAGGTCACAGTACAGCTTGAGAAAAGCGTAAAGGCGGCATCGCCGTTATCGTCAAACATCCAGCTTGAAAGTTTCGGTGAAAACCGGAAACCAAGTTTGCTGTCTTCCATGAAAAATCCGCCCTCCCCAAGGAACATACGAATCCAGATGGAAAGCATTTCGGTGGTCGAGCCGCTTAACCTGGCTACAAACCCTCTGCCGTGTACCTTCAGATCCGGATTTGCGCTCGAAGCGAGGAAGGAAGAATTTTCCAGTGTGCTCCTCCCATAACGTTCCGGAGGTAAAAACGGAATCAGCGCGTCATGCATCGCGGCATAAAATTCCTCCACAAGCCCCGCGCGCAAAAGCCCAAGGAGATATTTATATTCCATATGTAAAAATACGCTTTCCCGCTCCAGCCAACCCGGTGTGAACGCACGCACGCGCCCGTGTTCCATGGAAAGTTTCTCGATTGAACCGGAAGTTTTGTACATTTTTAGCTTTTCATCATACATATCACTATTTTTTATCGACTCACACATGCGCCGTTTTTCTTCTTCATATCCGTCAAGACAGGAAAGCATCCGGGCAGGTCCTTCCAAAAACGGAACAACGGTATGGCAGACAAATTGTTTCGCATGCACGCCCGGCAGCCCGTAAGGGGTAAGCAAAGGATTGCCATTCTCGTCTTTCCTTTCCTCGTACTCCGTCACTTCATAAGTGAAGTAGGTCGGCATCACGCCGTTTCCAAGCCGAAGTGCTTTTTCCACGCCCTTAAGTACTGCCTTGCGGCAATCCATGACCACGCCCCAGATGCGCTCTGCGGTCACAGTGACGATCTCCCCCGACATTCCGGCATAAACCACCGCCCGGTAAGATTCCCGAAGACTTGCCGCGGCCTCCCAATTCTCCAGCTCCGAACGGCTGCCCTGCTCCCTGAAAAGTCTTTCCATGCTCTCAAGAAGGGAAGCAATCTGGAACGGAAGCTCAATCTTCCCGGCAATGCTGCCATCCTTATAGCTTTCCTCAAGAAAAGCGAGCAGGCGGTTTAATTCCAGTGTTTCCGCCATACTGCTGCCCAAAAGCCCCGGAAGCCCGTTCATCGCATCGTTCCAGCCAGGCTTTCCGCCCTCCATCTCGATGCCCATGCCCTCCTGGTCAAGGAGCAGGAACTTATTCAGTGCCAACGTCAACATTTTCCCAAGCAATGTCGTAGTGATAAAAGCACCGTTTTCGTCCTTTATCCAATTGGTTCCGCCCGCCACAAAACCTTCCTTCTTTTCTTTTTCCGTGTTGTGGAAAAGCGAGCCGTACTGCCTTACCTTACCCTTGCTTAACACATAGGTTTCCCGCCTCGGCCGCACCTGTCCCGCGCTGTCATAAAAACGGTAGTCCGCCCGCCCATTCAAAAGTTCCTTCTTCCGGTCCGGGAAAACAAGGAGATAATTTTCCACCAGATCCATCAGGTAATCCCAGTGGTCGCTCCAATAGCCCTCGCCAAAGCCCGCCTCAAGCTGTTCTGTGGAAAGCTCTAAAAGTTTCGCAACCAGCGTTTCCTGCGAAAACGTTTTCCCGGAATCTTTCTTCATCTCCATGCCATGTTCTGCCATCACGGTACAGATCTGCCCCGGTGTGAATTTCCCGCAAAGAAGTTTTAGCAAAGGCTCTTTTTCCCCGCAAACCTGCTCTTCTACAATTTCTTTCGCGCGCACCGCATTCCTCTCCTCTATCAGGAAGGTGCACGGACGGATTTCAAGCGGGTTATAACCGTCAGCCTGTATAAAGTTAAAAAAGCTATAAACATTGAAATCATCGATCTCTGGGTGGAAAAATACGTCGCTTCGGCGGTTCTGGCAGACATCGCGGAAATTGCCGTTGCCCTGCGAATAATACTCGCCGGAAATCGAGAAGAAATTGTAATCGCGTTCCGGGTCACCATGTTTGCGGCTGAACAGATGCACGATGTTTTTCTTTCCCTCCCCCGCAAACAGGTACGGATAACCGCCGCGCAGGAAATTGTCGAGATAGCATTGTTCCATATACTGGTCAAACACCGGATTTGCTGTTTTCGTCGCAACATCTTTTACAAGCGCGTCAATTATGCCGGCTGCCTCCGCTTCCTTCTTTTCGGCGTAATCTTCTGCCAGAAAGCGCTTTATGTTTTCATTGAGCTGCTCCACCGTTCCCGCATAGCCGATATAGGAAGTAAAGGTGAACGCCTCCTTATCCCCCAGTTCCTTTTCAAACGTCGTAAAACCGCAAGGCACCTTATTTGCAAAGCACTGCTCTCTGTTTCGCACACCGCAAAGCCCCTCCTCCATAAATACGACCGGAGCGGCGAGCGAACTCTCATAATCAAAAATCACTTCGGCATCGTAGAGCACCGGAAGAAGTTCCCCGTTTGCCGCCGTACAATAAAAATAACCTCCGCGGATTTCCGATACTTCCGCGGAATCGTCGCTGGAAGCGCGCATTGCGTAATATGGCGCGCGGTGTTCTATGTTTTTGATATCCGTCCAACTTTTAAAAAGATTTGACATTTCCTTAAACTGCCCGTTCTGTATTCCGTAAGGGATGATTTTCGGCAGACCGTCAATGCCTTCGAGCTTGCAGGCTTTCCCGGAGATATTTTCAATCTTTACGCGCCGTACCAAAGCCCCGATTTCCTCGGTCGGGAGCACAAAGTAGGAAACGGTGACCCGCAGCCCCCGCTCTTGCTCGGTGACAGAAAAACTATTCTTCTGCACGCACATTGTGCGTTTTGCCGTTTTGGAATACCCGCAGAAGGGTTCAAAATATTCCCCGTCCTTTTGCAAAAAGGTGCGGAAGCCCTTGGTCGGCGTATTTTCATAGGCGGTGTTTGCGGGGTTAAACTCCATAATGGCATTTCCCTTATGATGGATGCCGAAGCTGTTGACCCCCTGTCCGCGGTTTGTATAAAATACCCACAGCGGAATCCCGCTTATCCCAGCTACCCCCGGCAGGAAGCTTGAAAATGCCGGAAGTTTATCGTAGTCCTTAAAATAAAAGCGGTCTCCTTCTAACTGATATTGACCCATAGACATAATCGCCCCTTTCTTATTATAAGTTCCGTATATGCCCTCCTAAGTACCCTTTACCCGCAGAGGAAAATCCATCCGCCCTGCTCCCGGATTTTTCTCTGGGTACTTTCCGGGCATATACTGTTTTAACTTTATTTGTTGGTGGTAAGTTCCGTTATTTCCGGGCTCTGGTACACCCGGACATAATCAATGACAAACTGCTGCGGGAAAATGGTTTCATCCACTCCGCGTGCACCGCCCCAATCCCCGCCGACTGCCAGGTTGATTAAAAGGTGCATCCGCTTGTCAAATGGCCACTCGTTTAATGTCGGCTGGCTCTTATATTTGGTCGGCTCAAATGTATAATACTGCTCGCCGTCCATCGACATTATTATCTTATCCGGCAGCCATTCAAGCGTATAGACATGGAATTCCTCGCTCACGCCCGCGACACGCTTTGTCGCAGATTTCTGTGTGCCGATGGAATGGTTGTAGGATTTCGTGTGAACGGTGGCATGGATTAGATCCTGGTCGTAGCCGACATGTTCCATAATATCAATCTCCCCGGAAGCCGGCCAGTCCCCGTAAGCCCAGTCCGTCGGCAGCATCCAGATAGCAGGCCATGTCCCCCTGCCCGTCGGCAGCTTCGCACAGATTTCAAACTTTCCGTACAGCCAGTCGCCCTTGCCGCGCGAAACAAGCCTTGTCGAAGTGTAATCCATCCCCCCGAGCTCTTCCTTTCTTGCCTCGATGGTCATAACCCCGTCCGCAACCACTACATTGTCACCCTCCGTATAGTTTTGCAGCTCGTGATTGCCCCACCCGGAACCACCGACATCGTAACCCCATTTTTCCTCATCCGGCGCACCTTCATAATCAAACTCATCCGACCAGACCAGCTCATAGGTCAGGGCATTGTAATCATATTCAAATCCCTTCGCCTTAATACTTGCCGGATCAATGGTCGGCACGGCATCCGGGTCAACATAGGCATCCGAAACCTTATTTCCCGTACGCCACCCTCCCGACTCCGTCGGTGCAACCGTCGGGGTCGGAACCGGTGTCTGGCTGACCTCCTGTGAAGGCAAAACCTGTGTGGGGGACGGTTTCGGTGTTTCCTCTCCCCCCTCCTTCCCGCAGCCCGCAAGACATATCGCAACCGCCGCAGGAACAAGCAATCTTTTTAACCGCAACTCCATTCTCCTTCTCTCTTAACTTTCTCATATATTTTGCACAAAAAGCCTATATTTTCAGCGATTCATGCAATGGTTTATAAAGTTACAACAATAACTCCGCCTTTCATAATGGGCAAAAACAGGATCATCCAAGATTCCGCCATCATAAACATCACAACGCCCAGCTCCCGCGCAGAGCAAGCCGCCATCACAACCACCCAGCCGCAAGAATCAAGCTCCCCCGAAAAGGCTCACTTAAAAACCCTCTCCATACCACCCAGCCCCCGCGCGGAGCAACCAGCCATTGCATCCGCCCAGAAGTTTCGAAAATGAACCCCCACACGGGTTCATTTTCAAAACTTCGATGTGAAAGGGGTCACACCCCAAACCCCTCTCGCAAAACCACCGCCCCTTTCACATTGGCCCCATTTCACATTTTATTCACCAGTAATACCAGTATTTTCAATCCCCTGGATAAACCTCTTCTGTACAAACGCATACAGCACGAGAAGCGGTGCAATCGAGATAAATGTTGCTGCCATCTTGTACGCTTCATTGATCTTGAACGCGCTTCCGGACGCGGATGCCATACTGTCAAACTCCGAGTTAAACAGACTGAGCTTTGACGGCAGCAGCTCGATGGAATTTCGAAGCAGCGTCCCCGTGATATAAGTTTCGTTCCAGTTCCACACAAAGGAAAACAGGAACACAACCAGTATCGTGGAGAGCGACATCTTGATTACCACATGGTAGAATACCTTGAGCGGTCCCGCCCCGTCAATCATCGCCGCCTCGTCAAGCACATGCGGGATCATGTTGAAGAAATTGTTAAAAATCAGGATCAATACCGTCGAGTACACACCCTGTCCAAGTAACGCCATCAAAACCTGCGGGATCGGTGTCCCGATCAGGGTGAATTTAATCGCTTCCTGGAAGGAAACAAACATCATCAGCCTCGGCACCATCAGAACCGGCACCGGAATGATAAACGCGAGCAGTATCATCACAAACCAGAAGTGCTTAAAACGGAAATTAAAACGCGAGAGCGCATAGCCGGTAAGCGCTGAAACCACCGTTTGGCAGATTGCCAAAAGCCCGGAAAACATTATGGAATTCAACAGGGTTTTGTTTATCTTTAACACGCCCGCTGCCACTTTCAGATTCCCGATGGAAAACTTTTTCGGCAGCCACTCCACCGCCGGGTCAATCACATCCGCCGAGCTCATAAAAGTTTTAGAAATAATACCGAAAATCGGTTTCAGGAATACGAAGCTGATGCAGATCAAAACAAAGTAGATCAGAAGCTTTTGGATTTTCGGGAACACATTTACTGCCCTGTTCTTCTTTTTCATGCCCTTCATGCTCATACTCCTCTCTTCTTTTCTTTCCTGTCCTTAAAGATCAGGAAGGCAGCGCCGATAATCAACAGCACAATCAGGCTGTAAATCCAGGCGTAGGTCGCCGCGTAGCCAAGACCGCCGCTCATATTGCCGGTTGCCGTCTTAATCAGGCCGTAGACCGGGTTCGTATCGTAGGTTCCGAGCTGCGCGATCGTAAAAATCGTACATACCAAAGCGATCGGCTTAATCATTGGGATGATAATCTTCCACAAAATCTGCCAGCTATTCGCCGAATCGATCTTCGCCGCTTCAAACAGGCTCGGATTGATTTTCTGAAGACCATTGATAAATAGCACGATCGGGATTCCGGTAAACCACAGGATCACCGAAAGCTCGTCGAGCACGCCGCCAAGAGTATGTGCAAACTGCGGCGAGTAACTCTCGATCATATTCATGATAAAGAGCCCGTCATAGCGGCTGACCTCCTCCATATGCTCGGACACATTCGCATCCAGGATCTGTGACATAACCGGTCCTGACATAATGATGACCGGCAGGAAATAAATCGTGCGGAACATCCCGCGGAATTTCGTCAGCTTGCTCATCAGGTAGGCGATGATAAAAGAAACGATAATCACCACAAAGGTGTACGGGATAATCATCGCAAGAAACTCAAGCAGCGCCGGGACAAATTCCGTGTTCTTAAAAAATGCAGTCACATAATTTGCCATCCCAACGAAATCAATCTCCCATCCGCGCACGCTCGTGCGGACATCCGTGAAACTCAGATAGATTGTCGCGACAAACGGAAACAGGGTGAAGATCACAAAGCCGATAATCCACGGCAGCATGAACAGGTAACCTAAGCGGTTCTGCCTGCGCTTGTAGGCATTAACCTTCTTTTTGTTGATCTTAACCGGGGCAGCCTCCTGTTCCTTCCCGCCCTGCATTTTCGTTTCTGCAAAAGCATTCTTCCCCGCGGCTTTCGATTTGTCCTTTTCCTGCTTCTTTTCTGCCTTACCGTCCACTTCAGCCTTTGCCATCTCTTTTGCCAATGTATTTTCTTTCCCGTCTTTCTTCATCATCTCACCCCTTCCCCGGAAATTACTTCTGCGCTCAAACCGCCGATTTCATTCCCCTGCCAGGATACCGTATGATCCGTGTAATTGATTACCACATACTTCATATCCTGACCGTTCTGGTAAGTATTTAAAATCACGCCGTCCTCAAGCACCGTGCGGTCCGTCCACGCATAGCCGGAAACCTTTGATAACACCTTATTGACGCTATTGTAGATACTTCCGATCAAAGTTTCGTACTGCGCGAATTCCGTCGAGTACAGGTCGGAGGAAACCGTGTCCGCAAGATAGTACGACGGCTCTTTCGATAAAATGAAGGACGGCGACATATTGTAGTCGATCATCTTCAAAATATCGGACTGTGCGTAGAACGAGAAATTGGAGTACGGCGCATACATTTCCATCGTCCCGTGGAGCACAAGCTGCAAGAACGGTACGGTATCCGTTTCAAACACGTACTGCGAGGTTCCCGCCGGCATCTGCAAAAAGCGGTCGGTATATTTCCACAGGTACATATTCGGGTTAACCAGATTGACCTTCAAATCATTCTTTACCCCCGCAAGCGTATCCTGATAAAGTGCGATTGCCTCCGTAATGGAGAAGTCCACGCCGTCGCGGTCATAGGTTCCCGTCAGGATATTGGATATTCCGTCAAGCGTAATGGAAGTGCTGGTCTTCTCTAATTTTTCCGCGAGTGTTTTTGTCCATGCCGCAACCTTTTTCGGCGTTGCGCGGCTAAAATTTGCCACCGGCACATTCTGCGGCAGGATCATACTCTCGTCCACCTCGACATACCAGGTATTGACATGCTTTGCAGCGGTATTGTAATAACCCGTCATCTCCCGGTTGATGGTCGCCATCTCGCGCGAATAGGAAATATCAATCCCCTGTTTTTCATATTTGGACAACAGATCTTTGAAATCCCCGGAACTTCCGATTTTCCCGGAATATTTCACCTTATCCGGGCGGGTTAGGGTTTCTCCGTTTTTCTGCCAGCCAATCAGCCCGGCGTTCATGTTTTTGATACCGTCCTGCACAAGAGTATTTAAAATATCATCCACATCCTGCGCCGTCGTCACGACCACCTGCTCATTGCCGAGCAGCCCGCTCTTTGCATCCGCCATAATAAAATCAAGCCGAAGAGGGATATCCCCCGACCTGTCAACAGGGGTCAGAACACCCTGCTCCATCAGGTGCGCGCGGTAAGCTGCCGCCATCCCGGTATAGTCCGCCGCAAAGCTTTTCCCGTCGCTGCCGTCACCCTCAAGGAAGGTGTAAGTCATGGAAACATCGACATGCTGCGGTTCTGCCATCATGGAGAAATACCCCGCCCCCTGCTTGTTATAGACCTGGAAATACGAGAGGTTGTACTCAAAGCGCGGGTAGCCCCAGGTATATTTTACCTTTTTGTTCTCATCCGGGCGCACGATGATCTCCATATACTCCGCCCCGGATTCCGCGTATGCGACAAACGCCGCCTGCGAATCCCCGTGCGCGATCCCGAACACCGGCATCACTGGGTTCTTTAGCGGTACGGCATCGTTTCTGCTCGTGGTGTAATAAGGCTCGGTGCTAAGATCCGGTCCGTACACATCCCCAATATATTCCGTGAAGGACACCGCATTGTCAGCAAAGCGGATCAGCCCGCCGCAGCCGTCCGGCACAAGGACATAGCCCGGCACCATGTATTTCTTTTGATTCTCCCCATACTCCCCGGTTTCCGGATCCCAGAAAGCCGCCTCGCCGCCCGATGCGCCGAGGAACGGAGTAAGCAGCACGGATGCCATCCGGCTCTTTCCTGCACCGGAAATCTCCTCGTAAGGAATCTCGTATCGTATGGAATCTTCAAGGAATGTAATATACACTTTCATTTGCAGGTCGATCGCCGAAAAATCCACGTCAAGCCGCCTTGTTGCCGGGTTGTCGTTCAACATGACAAGTTTGGAACTTGCGCCGTCTTTGGAAGCGGAGCTAATGTTTTTTACGGTGTCGGACTCGTAGTATTCCACGGTGACTAAGGAATTGGCAATCCCGACATAGGTTGCGTTCATGCTCGCCTCCTTAGGCTCCGCCACCGCCGCCTTCTCCTCTGTAGTTTGTGCCGCTTTTACGGCGGCAGTAAGATCGGCGGAAAATGCGACATCCGCGCCTGTCTTCCACACATAGCCGCTCCTCTTATCCTCCACCGCGATAATATCGCGGTCCTCGCGGTAATAATAGCGCATGGTATCCGTTTCGTAAAGCAGTTGGTACGCGTCAAGCTTTACAATATCATACGTTACTTTATCCGGCGGCAGCTTTGTATCCCTTCCCGTCGGGAGGTAGGTTTTTGCGTAAGCCACCGTGGTGATCCCCAGAAGAAGACCCGCCGAAACAAGCGCCGCTATGATTCTTTTCTTTTTACCGGTTCCAGACATTGCGCAGCACCTCCTGTCCTACTGTGTAGAGGAATTCATACAGATCCTCGCACATAATCATTACGATTAGCACCATGACCGCCGCAATCATCATAAAGATAACGGTCAGGATAATACTTTTTACGGTTTCCTTCCCCGAATAGTCGTGCACGGTCAAAAATCCAAGGAAAATCAGGATGATGGACCACGCCGCGCCCACTAAGAGCATCAGTGTAAGCAGGAAGGATTCGTTGTATGTCATTCCGTAGGAGCACACTGTAATCAGGAAAAGTGCCACCAAAAGCGGCAGCGACCCGTATGCCGGTATCATGTACACCTGAGCCAAAGTCCCGTCCCCGTCCGTGATGGAAGTCACCAGCCAGTTGCAGAAGATAAACAGCAGGAGCAGGACGAAAAATCCCACGACAATACCGCCGATATCCATATCCTCCACCGCCACATACTGATAGATAAAGCCCTTCTTTGTCTGGTAGAGCATGTAGATGACAAAGAAAATAACATAGATTGCCGTAGCGCCAAAAACACTGCCCGCCCGGTGCCTGCGGATTTCATAATACATATTGGAAGGCGATTTGCAAATCTTTTTGGCAAACTGCAAATCCCGCAGCACGGGAAGTTTTGCAATCTGCGCCGAGAGTGCTCCTTTTGCATTCTTAATCCTGCGCTTTTTGCGGTCCAGGAAAGAAACCACCTTCATCAGGATAAACAACACGACCACAAGGATAAATGCCACCGGCAGAACCTTCTGGATTTTTGCATTGCGCACTTCCCAGAATGCCTCGGAATAGTAGGAACGGTTTCCCGCAACCTTGAAATGTTCCATCGCTTCCTCGTAGCGCCCCGCGTGGAAATATGCCTTGCCGACACCGTCATGCGCGAGCACCGACATCTGGTTTAAGCGCAGCACCTCGTTCCATTTGTCCATCGATTCCTCATACAGACCCTGCTCGTAGAGTGCCATCGCCTCATAGACCATCAGCGCGTAATCGGTCGGCCGAAACGAGATCAGATAACCCTTATCGCCGTCCGCCGTCCACACATTGCCGTCCATATCCACCGCCACGGTCGGCAGGGAGGAATAAAGACCTGCCACATCCATATTGCTCTGGTTTGAACCGAAGGAGAAAATCAGCTCGCCGCTCGGCGAATGGACATCCACCAGACCGGTCGTGGAACAGGAATAGATAATCCCCTGTCCGTCCACATAGATATCCGCGATATTCTCGCTGATGCTAAACACCGTTTCCTTAAACATATTGCCGCCGGAAGTGTTATGCTTTTTCACGGCGTTGCGGAAATCCCCCATCGTTGTGGTGTAGACAATCCCCTGATGATCAAGGAAGACATTGGAGAATGTTGTCGGTACGACATCGAGCATGTTCTCAAGCTGTTCCCTTGAAAAGATCAGGCGCTGCAGGGCTTCCGAAAAATTGACTTTCGACTTGTTCACGGTGAAATACCCGAGGAAATCTCCCGTGTGCGAGAGCTGGATCACACCGCTGTAGACACCCTCGCCGATAATATACATATTGCCGCTCTTATCAACCGCAATCTTGTTCGGCTCAAAGTTCGTGTCGGAAAACAGCGGGGTATCCGGCTTTTCAAACGCTTCTTTCAACTCGAACTCCTTCGAGAAGCGGAAAACGGTCTTTGCCCCGGCATCCGCCACGTAAAGGTCGCCTGCTTCCGTGACAAAGATACCCCTAGGGGTTGTGAAACCCGCGTGGGCAAGTTCCATCTCCACCCTGCCCTCATGGATATTGTACTTTATAATCCTGCGGTTGCCGGAATCCGCAATGTATAACATGTTTTCCTTGTCGATAAAAAGATCCTGCGGGTTTTTAAGCCCAAGGTCCGTGATCGTGCGCTCCGGCAGATAAGCGTCCTGTGTGCGCACAAAATCATCGTTGTCATCGAGCGTGTAGGTGTAGCTGGTCGCCTGCGAGGCAAGCGCCGTGCCGGTTTCGCAAAAGATCAGGAACAGAGAGGCAAGCAGCAAAACCAGTCCCGTTTTGGTTCTTCGTTTTTTCATATTCGCCCTCCCCCTTATTTGATACCCGAATGGCTCATGGTGTTCATAACCTGCGACTGCATGCAGATAAAGATGATGAGCGTCGGCAAAAACAGGATGACCGAAGCTGCTGCCACCATACCCTGCGCGGCAACGGTGTTGTTGGTCGCGATGGAATTTAAGTAAAACGCGAGCGTGCGCATGGAGTCGTCGGTAATAAAATTGTTTGATGCTTCGACCGCGCCCCAGACCTGCTGGAAAGTCAGCACCACCGAGGTTGCAAGCGCCGGTCTGGTTAACGGGATGATTACCTTAAAAATAATGGTAACATCATTTGCCCCGTCCATAACCGCCGCCTCAATCAAAGCGTCCGGAATCTGGTCCACAAACTGCTTAACTAGGAACAGACCGACCGGCATCGCAATCAGCGGCAGGATATGCGCCCACCAGGTGTCGATCATGCCCATTTTTACGATTACGATATAGCGCGGCACCGCAACCGCCGTCGGCACAAACATCAGGGCTAACTGGTTTAAACCAAACAGCGCCTTATTCCCCTTAAACTTCTTTTTGGAGAAGACATATGCCGCCGTCACCGTAATCACAAGGTTTAGCACCACGGTAAGGAGCGTTACGATCAGTGAGTTTAACAAATATCTTGACATCGGCACACCCGTCGTCCCGGAGAGTTCGAAGAGATCCTTGAAATTCTTTAAGGTCGGATTCTTCGCGATGATGGTCGGCGGGAAGGCAAACAGTTCGCCGAGCGGTTTGAACGCCTGGTTAATAATATAAATCACCGGGATAATCATGAAGATGGACAGCGGCAGCAGGATGCAGTAAAATTTCACCTGCCCCGACGAAAACCCCCTCGGATTGATCCTTGAGCCTGCAAAGCGGCTCTTCCTTTTTCTTTTTCCCTGCTTCATATTGGCCTCCACTAATCTTCGCTAAAAAGCTTTTGCGCTACCTTGTTGAACAGATAGACAACGAGCAGCAGCACAACGGACACCGCGGCAGCATAGCCCATCTCGTAGCGGATAAAGCCGTAATCGTCAATGTGGTTTGTGATGAGCTGCCCGGAGTATTCAGGCGTTGGGTTCGCCCCGGAGAGCGTCACGCCGATCCACCCCATATTGAACGCATTTACAATCGCCATAACCGCACCGAAAAGCATCTGCGGCTTCATCGACGGGATGGTGATGTAAAAAATCTCCTGGAAGCGGTTTTTCATACCGTCCACATAGGCCGCCTCATAAAGCTCGTCGTTGATATTTAAAATACCGGAGATCATCGCCAGGAAGCCGATGCCCATCGCCGACCAGAGCGAAACGAAGATCATGATCTCCATAAAATAATCCTTTGTCAAAAGGAACTGGATTGGCTGGTCGATCACATCCAGCTTCATCAGCAGGTTGTTGATAATACCCCTCTGGTCGCCGGAGAAGATCGTCTTCCAGATAACCCCGATAAAAACCTGACCGAGCATGGACGGCGTGTAGATGGCAAGCGCGATAATCGTGCGCGGGACTGCCTGAATCTGCGCGAGCATCCACGCGAGCAGGAAAGATAAAGCGTAGCCGCCCGGACCTACCACAAGCGCGTAGAGGAGCGTGTTCGGCAGGACGTATTTTAAGAATACCTCATCCTGCGTAAAGAGTGTGATATAGTTTAACAGCCCGGTAAAGCCCGGTTTGTTAATCACGTCATAGTACGTGAAGGACAGACCGATGGCGATGACGACCGGAATAAGGATGAACATGGAAAATACAATGCCGTACGGCAGGAGCAGGGCACCGCCCTTAAAGCCTTCGGTGTGGAACAGGCTCTTTTTTCTTTTTTTCACTACCGGCTGAACCAATTCCGTATTCGCTGTAGTTTTCATTTCGCCCCCTCCTTTCCTCTTTCCATCATTTCCTGAATCCAGTCAATATCGCGCAGCACATAAGGCGTTAAGAGATTGCCGTCCTCATCGTAATAATTTAATTCCGTCATTTTCTTTTTGATCTCGCGGTTGATCGCGATAACCTTCTCATCGACTGCCACCTGCGCCGAAGTCCCATCAAGTACCATCGTGTTCCAGATATCCGAGATGGAGCGCTCAAGCAGGTACTGCCCCGGTGTTCTCGGCACATCGCGCAGCCATTTTACCTGCTCCATAATCACTTCCTTGTCCGCCTGGTCAATCGGCGCGTCCGAGAGCGCAGAAAGATTGGACGGCAGCCAGAAAAATTCTTTGCCGTAGGTGGAACTCAATGTGTAGGTATAAGTTACCTGGGTATCATGGTCCGTCCACCATTTTAAGAATTCCCACGCGGATTCTGCCTTGTCGGTCGCCTCAAAAATGATACCGCCCGTACCGTTCGCCACATAGTAGCGGTTAATGCTCCCGTCCTCCTGCACCGTGCCAGGGTAATTGGAAAGTGCCCACTGCCCCTCAAGCTCCGGCGCGCCATTCTTAAAGAGAATGTAATCCGCGGAGGTAATGATACCGACCGGAAGGATCGAATAGCGGAACGAGTTGAAAAACGAGTTTACCTGTGTATCCAGCGAATAGGCAATAAACAAGTTGCCAAGCGCCTGCAATCCCTTAACCGAATTTGGCTCGTCAAGCGCCGTGCGCAAGCCATCCTCCGTATAAAGCCTGCCGCCGTTCTGGAAAATAAGCGGTGTTGTCTGGTAAAACCATTTGTAGCCCACACCGGAGGAAATATTGTGGTAAAAATTCATCCCGTAACGCTGCAGCTCCGGCAGGATGCCAATCACATCCTCCCAGGTATCCGGTGCCGAAAGCCCGAGGGACTCAAAAATATCCGTCCGGTAGATCAGCGCGTTAAAATCCAGTGTTTCCGGAACCGCATAAACGCCCTCATTGTACACATAAGGCACGAACGCCCCGGCGACAAAACGGTTTGCCACCTCCCAGAAATCATCAAACTGTGTCATATCGTAGAGCGCCCCGCGGCTCGCAAGATCAAACGGCATGAACGAGCTTAATCCAAGTGCGACATCCGGGGTCTGGTTCGCTGCCACCGAAAGCGTCAGCTTATTTGCATCTGGCATAATGGAAACTTTTACTTTGATTCCGGTTTTTGGCGTAAAGTCCGTATCGACCAATTTCTGAAGCAGATCCACATGGGTTACCGCTCGGTTTACCCAGACCGTCAGAACGTCATCCTCGACTTCCTTCGCCGCGTACTTATTCGTCGTGAAGGAAGACAAAAGCGTCCCGAACCAGTTGCCGACACTCTTAAAAATCCCAGGCTTTGCCGCCGGAAGCTTCTCATTCCCGTAAACATAAATCGCATCGAGTGTAAAATCCTGCTTTAAGATCTCGGATGTGAAATTGCTCAGCGCCACAAGCACCGAGTTATCATTTCCCGTCAGGTCGTTGGTGTAGAGCGCAATCTCGTCCGGGTACTCCGCCATATTTTCAATAAACTGCATCGCCTTGTCAAAATCGGACAAAAGCGCGCCGTTAATCCCGGTCGGCGCATAGTCCTGGATGCTGTAGCGGATCTCGTGAATTAATATCTTATATGCTTTTAAATAGTCCGCGATCTCCGGAATGTAGCGCGTCATGCGCCAGGTGCGGTTCTTATCCATCTCCGAGCCCGTCACTTTCGTGATCTCAAGCGCGAACTGTGAAACATGCTCGGAAATCAACCTTGCATAGCGCCACGCGCGGTTAACCGGCTCATTCTCTGCGCGTAGCGAAAGCGTGTGCTTTCCCTCGGTCAGATAGAACAGGTAAGGTTTTTCATCCGCCCCTTTTATTACCTCATTCGTCCACGAGGAGCCGGTCGGCGCGAAACGGTAATTGATACATTCCGCAAACGGGATTTCCCCGTCAATGCGCAGGGTTTCAAAGGCATCAAACTCATTCTTTTTATTTTTATAATGGAAGGCAAGCTGGTAATACCCCGTCTGTGGCACGGTAAACTCATATTCCACCTGCGTGCCCGCCTCCGTCCAGTTCAGGGTGTTCAATACTTTGTATTTATTGCTGTGCGGCGTTAATACCGGATTGTTCTCGTACTGCAAAATTGCCTGTGTCGAGTTTTTGCCCGTGTACTGCGTCGCATTGATCTCACACATACCGGAAACAAGTTCCCCGGAATGCTCCCCGCGGTACTCCTCGTAGGAAGGGATGCCAAGATCCGGTGCCATAACGGTAAGCGCGCCAAGCCCCAAGCCGTCCGAAGAAACATTCGTCACCTGTATTTTGTTCTCCCCGGCTTTTAGCGGGAATTTCAGCGGCAACGCCGATGAGTATGTATTGTTATATAAATATGTCGTCTGCCATCCGTCCACCCTCTTTTGCTGTGGGGCGGACTCATCCCCGTAACCGTCCTTCGGGAAGTCCTTCGTTTCATCCTGCCAGGAAAGCGGCAGCGCGATTGTTTTCATTTCATAGTAGGCCTGTTCCCCGTTGATCTTAATATCCGCGGAGAAATCCGAGAGATTGTTCCCGGCTGCCATATAATCCAGTTTTATGTAGTACCACCCTGCCGCCTCAACATTCACGGTGTATTCCGCACTCTGCCGGTAGGCAAGTACCTGCGTCTGTCCCTCCCCCGCCGTGAAGCTTCCGGTTCCGTCCTCCTCCTTCGCATACGCAAGATAATCGCAGTACATGATATCGGAAGATGACAGGGCACCCGAAAGAAGCTCATATGCCCATCGCACCTCGTCCTTTTGTGTGGCATCCACATATTCCGCATTGTCCCGATGAAACAACAAAATAACGGCTCCTGCCACGATTACCAGGACGAGCAGTAATATGAAAGCCTTCTTTTTTTTGCTCATACCAAAACTCCTTCCGCGCCATAAAGCGCCCAACGCTATCCCGCCTTCTGGCAGCACGCCTGTGCGGATGTCAAAATGCGGATCTATCATAAAATCGTTTTTATCCATATTCCCCAGACGGGGGAGCGGGGGAAATCCCCCTGCCTCCCCCGTCCGGAAAGAAATTTTTTTATACCCAAACGGGGAATTACTTGAAATCCTCGTCGGTCAAACCGTAGTATTCTTTTAAGCCCTTTTTAAGCTCGGTTTCCGCGGTGACAAAACGTGCGTTGATCGCCGTGTTCCAGTCGGAAAGCCTTGCCTTAACATTGTCAAGCCAGCTTGCATTCGCTGTGCCGACACCTGCCACTGCCTCCTGTGTCGCATTCAGCCACTCATACAGGCACTGCTTCTGAGTGCCGTCCTCCATAATGTAGTACGGGTAAGTCTTGTCGGAGATATCCCAGAACTGTCCGTCGCCCCAGAGCTCTACAATGTACTGGAAGCCCGGCATCAGATCTGCATCCCCAAATCTCTTGTGCGTGTCGGTCGAGTACCAGATCTTCATCTGTTCATCAAACGCATCGCCCGTCACAAGCGGGAAGGAATCGTTTAATGAAGTCCTTAATGTACCGTTATCGCTGTACTGCTGGTTCGCCCTTACCTGCATGGACTCGGTCGAGCCGCACCAGAAGGAACCAAATGCGTAAGCAAGTTCAAGCTTTGCTTTCTCCGCATCGCTCCACTCCGGGTTGCCGTCATCCATTGCGTAATTGTGGATGGACATCGGGTCAACACAGATTCCGACCGTATTGCCCTTGTAGTTGGTGGCAGGTCTCGGGTAGATATCCCAGTCGTTTGACTCTACCGCGTTCGCCGGATAAGTGCCGTCCTCGTTCTTTGCAACCGCCGCCGCACCCATCATCCACGGGTCGCCGTCGTTGGTCAGGCAGTAATTGCGGCAGAAGAAGCGGTGGCTCCACCACCAGCCGTCATCCATGATTTCGGTAGGAATGTTGCCAAGGCCGTTCTGTACCCAGATCGCCGAGTTCGCCCACTTCGGTATGTAAGAAAGCAGATCCGCCACCTCATCGGATGCGATGTTGACGCGGTCACCCGTGCCGGAGTAATTTGCCATCTGCGCGCTGATGGTGTTCGTGCCGGTGCCGATAAAGCTGAGCGGCGTATCCATCGAGCCCCAGAAGCTTGTTCCGTCCGCGGAATTTACAAATTCCGTGTACTCATCAATCGTCCACTGCGGGCTAGGAACTTCTATATTGTTTGTCTCTGCCAGTTCCTTGTTCACGAAAACACCCCAAGGCTGGATAAACTGCGGGAGCGCCGCCTGGAAACCATAGTAGGACATCGTCGCCATAACGGCCTTGTTGAACGACTGGTAAAGCACGTCATCCGCGAATACGGAAAGGTCTGCCACAAGCCCCTTGCTCGTATCGCCAATCAGGTCGTTCGACGCGTAGATATCCGGATACTTGCCGTGCTCCGCGCGGAAATTCTCCATCTCCTGCGCCCAAGTCGTATCATTGCCGTTCGGGTCGTCAGTCTTTGCCCAGAGGTTGATCTTTACGTTCGGATACATCTTATTAAACTCTTTTGCCATCGCGTAGATTGCCGCCACGTTCTGTGTCGTGATCTCGGATGCCTCCCAGGTTTTCTTCCCGATATCCTCATAGTAAACGCTGTCGCCGGACCATACCATAATATCAATGGTGCCGGATGTGTTCGGGTCTAAAGATTTGTAGAGCGGCTCTTTTGCCGGCTCGCTGCCCCCTGGCTCCTGCCCCTCGTCATTGCCGTCGTTTTCGCCGTTCGGTGCCGGGGTCTGGGTCACCTTCGTGTCGCCGCCCCCCTGATTCCCTGCCGTAGTCGGGGTTGGATTCTCATCATCATTCCCGCCGCCGCAGCCTGCGAACATGGATGCGGTCATCGCTGCGGTGAGCATCAGTCCCAATGCTTTTCTTGACTTTCTCATAAATACCTCCATTCCTGTGTGACAATTTGCACAACTAATATAGCCGCTTAGCGCGGTCATCTCCGTTTTTCCTTTCAAACCGCCGTGCCATCCTCCAAAACAGCGGCGGTCTTTGTGCATTTTTTCTTAGAAAAACGTTTTTACATGTTTAATATATCATCAATATGACGATATTGCAAGGTATAAAAACGTTTTTATAAAAATTCAACAATGTTTGTTTGGGATTTTTGTATATTTCTTATAAAATCAAAGACGGGAATTTGTCTGAATTGACGGTATAGGAAACTCATTTCATTAATATTAAAAGAGACGGGGCAATTTATCAAAAGCGTTATTAAATACAGGGAAAGCAACATGGAATGATAAGAGAGTCGGTTGCGGCAGCCATCCCTTATGCAGGCTTGCTCCCCAAAAATCTATTCAGTGAATCCTCTCTCCTAAACACAATCAAAAAAGAAACAAGGAACACTTCCTCATCTTGGGAAGTATTCCTTGCTTTCTTACTTCTTATTTCGCGTAATCGGTCACTCTGGACTCACGGATTACATTGACCTTGATCTGACCCGGATACTGTAACTCATCCTCGATCTTTTTCGATAAATTCCTCGCGATCAGTACCATATCGTCATCGCTGACCTGCTCCGGTACGACCATCACGCGGATCTCGCGGCCCGCCGAGATCGCAAAGGACTTATCGACACCCTTAAAGCCATTCGCAATATCTTCTAACTGGTTCAATCGGTTCGTGTATGTTTCTAATGTCTCTCGTCTTGCACCCGGCCTTGCCGCCGAGATCGTATCGGCTGCCTGGACGATACATGCAATCAGGGACTGAGGCTCAACATCACCATGATGAGCTTCCACAGCGTTGATGACAACCGGGGACTCCTTGTACTTCCTGCACAGGTCAACACCAATCTGCACATGCGTACCTTCCATCTCCTGGTCGATGGACTTGCCGATATCGTGCAAAAGTCCCGCACGCTTCGCCGTCCTCACATCGATGCCGATCTCCCCGGCGATCAACCCGGAAAGCATCGCTACCTCAACCGAATGCTTCAATGCATTCTGCCCATAGCTTGTCCTGAATTTCATCTTGCCGAGAAGTCTGACAAGTTCCGGATGGATGCCGTGAACGCCCACCTCAAGGGTGGCCGCCTCGCCTTCCTCGCGGATCATCAGTTCCACTTCCCTCTGCGCCTTCTCCACCATCTCCTCGATGCGTGCCGGATGGATGCGCCCGTCCACGATCAGCTTCTCAAGGGCAATCCTTGCCACTTCCCTGCGGATCGGGTCAAAGCTTGAGAGAAGTACGGCCTCCGGGGTATCGTCGATCACAAGGTCAACGCCGGTCAGCGTCTCGATCGTGCGGATATTTCTCCCCTCACGTCCGATGATCCTTCCCTTCATCTCATCATTTGGCAGCTGGACGACGGAGATCGTCGACTCGGCAACGTGGTCGGCAGCACATTTCTGGATTGCAGTCACGACGATGTCCCTCGCCTTTTTGTCGGCTTCTTCCTTCGCCCTGCCTTCCATCTCCTTGATCATGACTGCCGTTTCATGTTTCACTTCATCTTCAACCGTTTTAATAAGATATTCCTTAGCTTGTTCGGAGGTCAATCCGGATATCTTTTCCAGTTCCGCCAACTGCTTCGCATGAGATTGTTCCACTTCCGTGCGGATCCTCTCAAGCTCCTGCTCCCGCGCAACCAGCTTCGATTCCTTCTTTTCCAGTGACTCCATCTTACGGTCCGCGGCATCTTCTTTTGCCTGGACGCGTTTTTCGTAACGCTGTACTTCTGCCCTGCGGTCTTTCGCCTCTTTCTCCAGCTCATTCTTCGTCTTGATCGACTCTTCCTTTGCTTCGAGAAGCGCTTCCTTCTTCTTTGTCTCCGCGGTCTTTAACGCCTCGTCAATGATCTCCCTCGCTTTCTCATCGGCATTGCCGATCTTGGCTTCCACCAGTTTGGTCTGGTAGGAGATCGCAGCTTTCGCGGCGATGAAGGCAACCACAACGGCAGTAATGACGACCGCAATCGCAATCTTCACTACATCGTTCACAGGAAGTCCTCCTTATAAGTTGCTTTGTTGCAATTCACAGTTTTTTCCATTTCCATCTTCAAACTGCGGATATACAACATATAAATTTTATACTATTTTACTGCGCCTGTCAATAGAAACGTGAAATATTTATGCAATTTGTCGAATTGTTGGAATTTATATGAATATAAGTGAAGGTTCGGACATCCCTCACCCCTTTTGCGAGCCGATATAGTAAAATCCCATACATTCTGTAAGGCTCACATCCACATAGCGCCCAAGCAGGCTCTCATCTCCAGGAAAATGGACAAGCAGGTTGTTTGCAAGCCTTCCCGTCACATAACCATGCCGTTTTGCGTTAACTTCCTCGACCAGAACTTCCGCCGTTTTCCCGGTGTCCGCCTGCGCCATCTCCCCGGAAATCTCCCGGATTCTCCCGACCAGGCGGTCATAGCGCTCCTTTGCGGTCTCCTCCGGCACCTGGTCTTTTATCGCGGCGGCAGGTGTCCCGGTTCTTTTGCTGTACAAAAACGTAAAGGCACTGACATAGCGGACGCGCGACACCAAATCCATCGTTTCCATAAAGTCCTCCTCTGTCTCCCCCGGGTAGCCCACGATGATATCCGTCGTCAGCGCCACATCCGGCATGGCAGCGCGGATGCGCGCCACAAGCGCGAGGTAATCCTCCTTCGTGTAATGGCGGTTCATAAGCTTTAGAATGCGCGAACTGCCGGACTGCACCGGGAGATGGACATGGCGGCAGATTTTTTTGGACTCTGCCATCACGCCGATCAGCTCGTCCGAAAGATCCTTCGGGTGCGGGGTCATAAACCGGATGCGCCGGATGCCCTCCACCTCTTCCGCCAGCTTTAAAAGTTCGGCAAAACTGACCGGTGTCTTTAGGGTTTTCCCGTAAGAATTGACATTCTGCCCGAGCAGCATCACTTCCGTCACGCCGCTTTTTGCCATTTCCTCCATCTCCCGGAGGATGTCCTCTGGACGGCGGCTCCGCTCCCGCCCCCGCACGTACGGCACGATACAGTAACTGCAAAAATTATTGCAGCCGTACATGATATTCACGCCCGCCTTAAAACTGAATTTGCGCTCGCTCGGAAGCTCCTCCACAACGGCATCGGCCTCCTCGCGGATCTCCACGACCATATGCCCGTAATAAATCTGCCGGAACAAAAGCTCCGCCAGCTGGTAGATGTTGTGCGTACCAAAGATCAGGTCCACAAAGGGATAGCTTTTTTGGAGCTTTGCAACGACATGCGCCTCCTGCATCATACAGCCGCAGAGCGCGATCTTCATATGCGGGCTGCGGCTGCGTTTTAGCCTGCCAAGATAGCCGATGCGCCCGTACACCCGCGTGTTGGCGTTCTCGCGCACGGTGCAGGTGTTGTAGAGCACGAAATCTGCCTCCTCCGTGGCTGCCTCCTCATAGCCAATCTCCCGCAGGATTCCCGAAAGCTTCTCGGAATCCTTGGCGTTCATCTGACAGCCGAACGTCTGGATATTGTAGGTGAGCGTCCTGCCCTGTGCCGCACACGCCTTTAAAAACCAAGGCTTTAATTTTTCCATAAAATAATACTGGCGCGCCGGTTCCTCCGACGGGGCAGCGCGCATGATCTCCTCCCCCGTCTCCATATATCCTTTCATCCTCATCCCTCTCTCCTAAAAATCCATAACCCGGATGCCTTTTTTGGGTTCCGCCAAGCTCTGTAAAAAAAGCCGGAATACGGTTCACACTCGATGCTCCCTGTGCTTCCGGGATACAATTTTCCCTTTCTAGCGCACCTGCCCGTTCCCAAAGATCATATACTTGGTTGAGGTAAGCTCCTTTAGCCCCATCGGTCCCCTCGCGTGCAGCTTCTGGGTGCTGATGCCTATCTCCGCGCCAAAGCCGAACTCCTCCCCGTCCGTAAAACGCGTGGAAGCGTTGACGTAGACCGCCGCCGCATCCACCTCATTCAAAAAGCGCATCGCATTCGCGTAATCCTTCGTCACGATCGCCTCCGAATGCCCGGTATTATAGCGGTTGATGTGGGCGATCGCCTCCCCGATGTCCGAGACGACCTTGACCGAGACCAGACGGTCTAAATACTCCCGCCCAAAATCCTCCTCATCCGCCGGCTCCATCCCCGCGCAGACCATGCGCGCCCGCTCGTCCGCGCGCATCGTGATCTCTTTTTTGCTCAGGCGGTCATACAGAAGCGGCAGGAAGCTATCGGCGATCCTCCCGTGTACGACAAGCGATTCGCAGGCATTGCAGACACTCAAACGGCTCGTCTTCGCGTTGTCAATGATGTCTAGTGCCATGTCAAAATCCGCAGATTCATCCACATAGACATGGCAGTTCCCGGTTCCCGTCTCGATCACAGGAACCGTGCTGTTTTCCTTTACACTCTTGATCAGCCCTGCACCGCCGCGCGGGATCAAAAGGTCAATGTACTCGTTTAAGCGCATCATCTGCGCTGCCGTCTCACGGCTCTTATCTTCCACGATCTGCAGCGCGTCCTCTGCCACGCCGCATTGCCGCAGCGCTTCCCGGAGGACTTTTGCAATGGCGACATTCGAGCAGAGCGCATCGCTGCCGCCCTTTAGGATCACAGCATTGCCCGCCTTAAAGCAGAGACCGAACGCATCCGCCGTCACATTTGGGCGCGACTCATAAATCATGCCGATCACGCCGACCGGCACCCTCCGGCAGGCGATCTCAAGCCCGTTCGGACGGCGCTCCATGCCAACAAGCTCCCCGACCGGATCCTTTAATCCCGCCACTTTTTTCAGCCCGCCCGCCATCGCGCGGATGCGGTCCTCGCTCAGACAAAGGCGGTCAACCATGATCTCGTTTACGCCGCGCTCCCTTGCCGCCGCAACATCCTCCTTATTTTTTGCGAGGATGGCTTCCATGTTTTGTACCAAAAGCTCCGCCGCTTTTAGAAGCACCTCGTTCTTTTTTGTCTCGTTTAACAGCGCCAAGGCGCGGGATGCCGCTTTTGCGCGCACACCCATTTCTGTAATATCCATCCTCTCTTCCTCCAAACCATACGTCTTACTGCCAGATACATCCGATTCCCGGCACGGACCAAACGTTATCTCTTTAATTCCTTTATCATCAGATATTCGTTCAACAGCGTTCCGTCCTTTCGCCGGATCGCATTCGGGTGCACCCCGGCAATCCGGAATCCCATTTTTTCATACAGATGCTGTGCACGTGTGTTCCCTTCCACAAATTCAAGCTCGATCTGGATGACATCCTCAAAGCCTTCCGCGATGCGGATCATTTCCTGAAACATCCGCGTCCCGATCCCCTGGTTCCAGTATTCGCGCATCAGGGCGATCGCAACGCTGGCGCGGTGTCTTTGCTTCTGATTGGTATAAACCGAAACCGCACAGTTCCCTGCTACCTTCCCGTCCACCAAACATACCAGCATGGCCTCGTTCGGGGATTCATTCTTTTGGGCAAAAAGCTTTTTCTCACCCTCCACCGTATATTTGCTGCATTCTTCCGGATAACGCAGGATGAAATCGGTTTCCCCCGCCGAAACATACAGATAATGTAATATGCCCTCGGCATCCTCATCCCTCGGGCTCCGCAGGACTGCCCTCCGGCCGTCCTTGCATTCGAAATTGATCTCTTCGATGACCATTTTATCGTCCCCCTATAATATTATTTATTTGATCCGGTTATTTCCGAAATTATTTCGTTCCAAATTGTCTCACATAAAATTGTAAGCCGCCGGCCGTCCGAAACCGCATTTCTTCGATTATAAAGACATCCCGGTAAAAAATCTTCCGCTCCCTGTCCGTCCAAAACCGCATTTTTTTGGCAAGATCACTTGATATAAACAACCTCCCCCGGAAGTACGAGCGCATCCGCCCGGATATCGTGTGCCTCCCCGGGCAGGGCTTTTACGACCGAAAACGGGTAGGCCGGTGCCGCCAGAAACGCCTGTGGGTGCGCGGCAAGATAGCGGTCATAGTAGCCGCCGCCATAACCGAGCCGCCCGCCTGCCCTCGTAAAGGCAAGCCCCGGCAAAAGTAACAGGCTTTTTCCCTCCTCCGGCAAAAGCTCGCTGCTGCCGCGCGGCTCTAAAATACCAAACGCGCCCGGCTCACAGTCCGAGAGCGAGCCGATCCGGCAAAATACCATCGCGCCCTCCGCCACGACCTTCGGCGCGGCAACAATCTTTCCTGCTTTTAATGCCCGCTCCGTCAGGGTATGTGTCAGGAGCTCCTTCCCGTAGGAAAGATACGTAAAAAACACCGTACACTCTTTAAACTCCCGCATCGAAAAGAGCTGCTTTTGCACCGCCACGCTGTAGTGTTCCTGCTCCTGCGCCGTCATGGCGCGACGCAGCCGCTTCATGCGCTCCCGGACAGCAGCCTTATCCTGTTCTTTTTCCATCCGACATCCCCCTTGCTTTTTCTTCCCGGATACTGCCCTAATTTTCCTTGGACAGCGAGGTGATGCTGCCGTCCGGCTCTACAATGGAAATATTGTTCAGGGTCGAGCGCAGATCCGCCCGGATCGCCGCAAGATATTCCTGCCGCAAAAGCTTCTGCTCCTCCTTCTCCTCCTGCGTCAACCCGCCGTTCTGTGATTTGTGGTAGAGCGCATTGATGCGCTTAATTTTCTCCTCGTTCATATCAAACCTCATTTCAAGCATAGTCATTCAATCTTTGCCGGTACGCCGATGCACCCGGAACAAACCGGGATATATTGCACCCCTGCACGCCGCGTGATACATGCCAACGCGCGGCAGGGGCGCACGTTTTACCGCCCGCGCGTCCCCGATGATCACTGTCCCGGATACTGTGCTGTATACAGATAATCCTCCAGCCGGAACCCTTCGTCCCTGTGCGCGAGAAACAGAGTCCCAATCGGTTCCCCCTCCATGATCCGCCGTATTACCCCGACATCCGCCCCGTTCGCGATCACCATATCGGCACCGCACCCGGCGGCAATGCGGGCCGCCGTGATTTTCGTGGACATCCCGCCCGTGCCAACACTGCTTCCTGCCCCTCCCCCCATCGCAAGGATTTCCTCTGTCACCGCCGGGACAAGGGAGATCAGCCCCGCATTTTCGTTGTGCCGCGGATCCTCCGTATAAAGCCCGTCGATATCCGAGAGCAGGATCAGCATATCCGCCGAGACAAGCGCCGCCACAAGCGCGGACAGCGTGTCATTGTCCCCGAACTCAATCTCGTCGGTGGACACGGTGTCATTTTCGTTCACGATCGGGATCACTCCCATTTTCGCCAGCTCACGGAACGTATTTTTCGCATTCTCCCGGCTGATATCGTTGATCATGGTGTATTTTGTCAGCAATATCTGCGCGGTCAGCTGGTTATACTCCGCAAAAAATTTCTGGTACAGCATCATCAGCCTTGCCTGACCAACTGCGGCGCACGCCTGCTTTACGGATTTCTCTGCGGGACGATCTTCGATCTGCAGACTCTTTCTTCCCGCCGCGACCGCGCCGGAGGATACAAGGATCACCTCCCTTCCCCGATTTGCCAGATCCGTCAGCACCCGGACAAGACGCTCCATTTTTTCCAAATTGATCTTTCCGGTCTCCATATGCGTCAGGGACGAGGAGCCGATTTTTACCACAATCCGCTTTTTGTATTTTAATGCCTCCCGGAATTCTTTCTCCGTCATTGATCAAACCTCATTTCCATCCGGCGGGGTTCCCGCCATATATTTTATACCCGGATTCTTTCGGGGAGCGGTTTCGGCCACGCTTCCAGATCCCGCCATCGCCTCCCGGACGGGACAGCCAATAAATCCATTTCTTCCCGGCGCACCCAAAGCAGAAAAAACGCATCCAGGCGCACACTAGGAAAATTCCGGGAAAAAACGTGCCGCGATCGCCTCGAACACCTTGATGCCGTCCACTGCGGCACTCATGATACCGCCCGCATAGCCGGCTCCCTCCCCGCAAGGGTAAACCCCCTCTATGCTGCTCTCATACTGCCCGTCACGCAAAATACGCACCGGGGAGGAGGTGCGCATCTCCACACCGGAAAATACGGCTTCCTCGTCCGCAAAGCCGGGGAGTGTCCGGTCAAACGCTTTCATTCCCTCAAGCAAGGTTGCGGTCACAAATTCCGGCAGACAGCCCCGCAGATCGGCGGGGGCCGCCGCCCCCTTATGGCATGGTACGATCCTGCCATACCCGCTGCCGGCACGCCCGCAAAGCAGGTCACCGTAAAGCTGGTACGGAATCTTCCCCTGCGCGGCCTGATAGGCAAGCGCCTCAAAATGCCGCTGGAATGTGATCCCGGAAAGCGGATCTTGCATATGGGCTCCCCCGCCCCCCAAAAAAGCCGGCGCAAAATCTTTCATGCCGGTATCTGCGCTGCCACGAACCGAACCCGCCAAATCCCGTTGATAATCCGCCACACCGCCAACACAGGCCGACGCAAAATCCTCCGGCGTGACCGTCACAACCAAGGCACTGTTTGCGTTGCTTCCCGCGCGGTCATGGTAGCTCATGCCGTTTACGACAAGATGCCCCTGCTCGGAGGACGCATTGACAACAAAACCTCCCGGGCACATACAGAACGAATAAATCCCCCTGCCGTTTCCCGCCGTGTAAGTCAGCTTATAGTCCGCTGCGCCTAGTTTGTCCGCCGCCGCCTTATACTGCACACGGTTGATAAAATCCTGCCCATGTTCCACACGGACACCGACGGCAAACGGCTTTGGCTCCATTAAGAGCCCCCTCGCCAAAAGCATGGAAAAGGTATCCCGTGCGCTGTGCCCGACGGCGAGCACCAGCTGCTGCGTGGCAAGCTCCCACTCCCGTTCCCCCGTGCGGCAGACAAGCCCAAAAAGCTTTCCCTGTTTTGGACCCGTTCCGTCCGGGGTAAGCGCAGCAAGCTTCCCTGTACCAAAACCGGCGGAAGCATCACCTAAAGATGCCCACCGGATATCCACAAGCTTTGTCCCAAAGCAAAACTCCCCGCCCCATGCCTTGATCTGTTCACGCATCGCGGCGACCACAGTGCGCAGGCGGTCGGTTCCGATATGGGGCTTATTTTGGTATAGGATTTCCTCCGGTGCCCCTGCCTGTGCAAAAACCTCCAGAACTTTGCGGATGCGCCCATAAGTATCTTTTACCATTGTGTTAAGCTTCCCGTCCGAAAACGTCCCCGCTCCCCCCTCACCAAACTGCACGTTGGACTCGGTATTAAGCGCCCCGCCCGCAAAAAAGCGCTCCACCGTCCGGCTGCGTTCTTCCACCGCTTCCCCCCGCTCAAGTATGATCGGGCAATATCCTGCCTGCGCCAAAAAATAAGCGCAGAACATCCCCGCAGGACCGCTCCCGCAAACCACCGGGCGCAGACGCAGCGGTTTTCCCTCCGGTTTCGGCGGTTTGTACACCACTGTTGTAGAGCGAGCAATATTTTTATCCCGGTTTTTTTTCAGATAATCCGTCTCATCAGCGATACAAACATCAATCGTGTATGTATAATGGATATCTTCCGGCTTTCTTGCGTCAAGGGAACGCTTCAAAATCTCAAAGCGCAGCAGGCGCGCACCGGAAATCCGCATCATTTTTTTCAGCCCGCGCAAAAGATCTTCCTCTGTATGCACAAGCGGCATTTTTAATTGGCTGACCCTGATCACTTGTTCTTCCCCCCACAGATTGCTTCCGCCGCCGCAAGTCCTGACATCCATGCCCATTGTAGGTTGTATCCCCCACAGGTTCCGTCAATGTCGGCAAGCTCCCCGGTGACGTAAAGCCCCTTTATCCGTTTTGATTCCATCGTCCGCGCGTCAAGTTCGTTAAGGGAAACCCCACCGGCAGCCGCCTGCGCGCTCTCAAAGCCGTTTGTCCCGCAGACCGTGGAAGTAAAACACTTCATACAATGGGCGAGCGCCTCCGCACATCTTTTTACACCGTGCATCCCGCCGCCTTTTTGCCTGAGCACATCCATATCCGGCAGCACCCCCGATAAAGTCAGGAGCACCATGTTCAGCTTTGCCGGCAGCAGCCCGGTCAGGGTGTTTGCCGCCGCACGTCCCGGAAATGCCAAAAAGCGGGCAAGGAGCATCCGCTGCAGATCATTTTCCGATGTATCCGGGAAAAAGTCAAGCAAAACTTCGATTTTTCCGCACCTGTCACCTTTCGCAAGCTCACATGCCGCAAAGCGGCTTAACTGCATGGCAGGGATACCCGAAAGCCCATAGTCCGTAAAAAGGATTTCTCCCCTTTCACCAACTTCCTGCCCCCCCTCCTCCCGCGTGATCCGAAGCAAAAGGGCGGCGTTTAGCCGCACCCCGGCAAGCACTTTCCATGCTTTTTCCGCGAGCCTTAACTGTACAAGCGCCGGGACGGGCGGGACGATCTGATGCCCAAACGCACTTGCCAGGGCATAGCCCGAACCGTCCGCACCGCTTATGTTCCCCGCGCAGCCGCCCGTAGAAAGCACCACACTGCCCGCCTCAAAAATAAGTCTGCGGCTCTCGGAAAAAACAGGCTTTGCCTGCTTTTTTCCCGTTTTTGCAACCGCGCTTTCCATCCGCTCCCTGTGCGATGCCGCAAGCAAAAAACACTTTCCTTTCCTCACTTCATCCACATGGGTATTTACATAAACCGGAACCCCAAGCTCAGAAAGCCTTAAAACAAATGCCTCCCGCACGGAAGCCGCCTGCTCGGAATTCGGATACCAATAGCCGTCCCGCTGTTTCGGCAGGATGCCAAGCCGCTCGAAAAAGCGGAGCACATAGGCGACATCATAGCGATCCAAAAGTTCCATTGCCGTCTCCGGCCGGCCGCCGCGGTAGCACTCCACGCTCTGGTAGGAATTGGTGAAATTGCATTTGCCGTTTCCGGTTGCCAGCAACTTCTTGCCCGGCATATCGTTCGCCTCCAAAAGCGCGACATCCACCCCGTGCTGCGCCAATACAAGCGCCGCTGTCATACCCGATGCACCCGCGCCGACAACAATCACCTCATGCTTTTTTCCTGTATCCACCGAATCCCCCTTTCCTCTCGCTTTTCTCCGCGCATTTTTGTTTCCCGCGCACTTCCCTTTTGCCCGGCACGTTAGCTGGAATAACTCTCCAGAAGGGAAAACAATTCTTCCGCTGTCCTTACCCGGATTCCCTCCATCAGGGCGAGGCGCTCCTCCTCTTTTAGCCCGATCGCCGATATCCCCGTATATTCGAATACCGTTTCCCGGTCATTGTGGTACACGACAACCTCCCCGTTTTTGACGGCGATATAATATAAAAAGTCCGCCTGCCCGGAATCGTACGTTTTCCGCAGGATCACCTTATCCTTCGAGAAGGTGATGAGCTCGTTCGACAAAAGCCCCTTCTCCTGTTCGGATAACGGCATATTTTCAAATTCCTCGGCAAGGTATCCTACCAGCTCGTCGCGCGTCATGCCGATCATCGCCGAATCCGGTATGGTTTCCTGCATCGTAAAAACGCCCGTCACCGTATCATAGGTTTCTGCGACGATCTTTGTTCCCGAAAAAATGCGTTCCGGTTCAATCCGGTTTACCGTGACCGCCGGTTCCCCGTCATCCTCCCCAACATCCCCATCGCCCTCAACCGGCTGCGTCAGTACCGGCACATCTTGGGATCCGTCCACTGCCGTGCTGCCGGTCAGGTTCAAAAACATGCGCTCGGCAAGCATCATCTGCTCGTCAAAAAGTGCGTCCATACTTTGCTTATTCTCCATACGGCGAAGCTTTTTGAGCGCATTCCGGTAGCTTAAATAATAACATGTGGAAAACATCATCCCAAGCACCAACACGAAAGAAATATATCGAATCACACGCTTCATCCTGTCCTCCTTTCACGCCTTGGCGTTTCCTTAAAAGTATGGACAGGAAGCTGTCACTTTATTCCATCCCTAAGAAAGCAGACGGATCTTTTTCAAAATTCTTACAAGTGAACGGCCTTTTGGGAAACCCAAAAGCTCCTCCTCGGAGACCGTCCTTGTGACAATCAGCAGGCTTCCGTAACAGAACAGGGCAACTGCCATCGACAAGAGCAGCGCCACCGTGTTTTTTGGTATGACGATGTACGCCCCGTGGTAAGTGATGTACGCGACCGCTCCCATGACTGCGGCACAGAGTGCGGGCATCAGGAAGGTTGTCCGCACTTCCTGGCGGTATGCCGCGTGTTTTCCGATTCCGATCCAGTTGAGCACACAGACACCGAGCGCGTAGGTGACATTGCCGATCACAAGCCCGTACACCCCAAGCCGGAACCCCCACAACAGCACGACGAGCACCAACACATGAAGGACAAGGGAAATTGCCGCGTGGATAACAGGAAGGCGCATCCGGTCGATTCCCTGCAGCACCCCGTTTGTCAGTGTCGAGTAGGCAAAAAACACGATCGCGGCCGAACCGGACTGGAGCAATTTCGCACTCAATTCGATCTCCGTGCTCGGAAACAGCAGACGTATGATCGGATCTGCAAGAACCCCCATCCCCACCGCTGCCGGGATCGCGATCAGCATATTAAATTTTACGGAGGAGGCGATTTTTTCCCGCACACCGTCGTCGTCACCGACAGCGTAGGTATTAGCGAGCGCCGGGACGATGGAAGCACCGAGCGCCGTTGCGATCGCCACCGGAAGATTTGTCAGCATCCGGTATTTATTGGAGTATATCCCCCACAAAAAAGTTGTGTCCACGTTTTCCTGCGCGTCCATGACCTGCCCGAACACCGTATTGTCCACCGTCCCGCTCAGCTGGTAGATCGTTTGGCTTAAGATGATCGGAATGACGGTAAGGAAGAGCATGCGCAAGATCCCTGACGTGCTCCTCTCCGGGTTTGCGCGGTCCCTGCGCACTTTCCTCCGGATATAACCGCGGTTGATCGCGTACACCAACAGCAGGCAGGAAAGCCCGAAGAGCGCCCCGACCAAAGAGCCGAGCGTCCCCCCGGCAGCGCCGTAAGCCTCCATATCCACGGAAGCATTATGGATCTGCATCAGCCGGTATGCGGCAAACACGCTGACCACGGCATTGACCACCTGCTCGATCAGCTGGGAGAAAGCCGTAGGGATCATTGTATGCTTTCCCTGAAAATATCCCCGGAATACACCCATGACCGCAAAAACAAAGATCGTCGGCGAAAGTACGCGCAAAGGAACCGCTACCGGTGCGCTTTTGACAAGGGAAGCCCACACACCGGCAAACGCATAGACAAAGACACTCATCAAAAGCCCGACCGCTGCCGATGCTTTCAGCGCGCACAGAAACACCTTATGTGCATTTCGGTACTGCTTTTTTGACTCCATGCTGCTTACCAGCTTGGAGACGGCGGTCGGGATGCTGTAGGAGGAAAGGATTAACGCAAGGTTGTACAGCTCGTATGCGGAACTGTAATAACCCATGCCCGTATCCCCGACAATATTCGTCAGCGGAATCCGGTAGAGCATCCCGATAAAGCGGGAGACGATCGAGGCAGCGGCCAGGATGCTCCCCTGTACCAGATAGTTATTTTTTTTAGAGTTTCCCATTAGTACTGCTGCCCTTCCTGTTCGATCGCGATATGCTTCTGGCGGTTCTGCGGAAATACGGCAATGTAGGTTTTCCCCGGATTGATCGTAAGTTCCCCGCCGCTGTTATCATAGTAGCGCATAAACCGCTTACTCTCATTTTTCTTCCATGTGACCGGCACACAAACACCGTTTGTGATGTAATAACCATTTCCCTGCGCGTCCTCAATATCCATTGTCTGGTAGCCGTTTTTGTCAATGTTCCACTCGTCCACTAACTGGATGATCAGGTTTTTAAAGGTGAGCTGTTCCTTGGTGTTGTAGTCGGTATGCTCGCCGTCAAACTGAAAGCGCGCATACACGCCTGCTTCCGGGTCATAGACAAAATAAGGTTCCATGTACGCAGAAAACCCCAGGGTCAGCTTGTATGCTTCCTGTGCACCCTGCACACCGTCAAGACCGGTATCTTCCGCATAAAAGTGAAAATGCGGTTCATACCCTTCCTCGTATTCCGTGCGGAAGCCCGCACGCTCCACACCGGTGCGGATACCCTTTAACGAAGCGAACGCATTGTGCGGTGCCTTTATGGAATTATCGCGGTAAAAGCTTGCCACACCCGCGCCGTACATGCCGGTAATATGGTCAATCCCAAGATTTTTCATCTTCTTTGCCGCGTAGGTCGTCTCGCCGAAATGCACAAAAATCGCGTCGTACTCGTCCGCAAAGCTCACGAAATAGTGTCTTGCACTGCGCACCGACCCAAGCCTTTCGGCTGCCGGTGTACCCTCGCCGATTTCGGAATAGATCGCCAAAAACCGCGTGATGCCCGCCTCGGTCAGCGCCTCATACACGATATCCGCCTGACCGATACCGCTCTGCGGGCTCGCGGTCTTGATGTTGTTTAACATCACCGCAAACGGCCGGTACTCCTTTTCTTCCTCCGGGATCCATTCCCCGGTCAGCATGCTCTGCTTTTTCCCCTCGTATGGATCCGGTGTCGGTGTCGGGGAGGGTGTGGGGGTAGGGAGCAGCGTCGGGGTTGGCGACGGCATGGGAATTATGATCGGCAAAACCGGGATTTTCTCAATGACCGCCCCGTCCCCCTTTTTCCCACAGCCGCCCGCACACAGAAAAACCGCCATACACAGAAAGACAAATAGCCGCCTAAACACAGGGACGGCCTGTCCGCGCCCACCCATATGATCTCTTTTTCCTTGGCTGTGCCCTCTTCTCATCTCTCTCATCTTCTCAACCCGATTCCTTCCAAAATCATCCTTTGCTTTTGCTCCATGATTTCCCGCTCTCCGTCTTCCATATGGTCGTATCCAAACAGATGCAGCATGCTGTGCGCGACCAGAAAACCCAGCTCCCTCTCCCTTGTATGGCCGTATTCTTCCGCCTGTGAGATCACGCGCTCCAGCGAGATGACGATATCCCCAAGCAGCAGTTCCCCCGTCTCCGGGTGAAAACAGTCCGCCCGTTCCAAAAGCCCCTCAAAATCCGCCGGAACTTGGTATTCCACTGCCGGGAAGGAAAGCACATCCGTCGGCGCGTCGATCCCGCGCTGTTCCCGGTTGATCTCACGGATTGCCGCATTATCCGTAAGAAGCACGTCTACTTCCGCCTCGTAAGGACATTGCTCAAAATCCATCACGGCGTTCACCACCCGCTCAATGACCTCTTCACACACAATGCCAAGCGTGATTTCCGCTTCGTTCTCGATATTGACCGTCATAAACTCCCCCTCCTTTTCCCGTCATGGTTTTATGGCTGAAATGTAAACTCCTTCAACATGCATTTTTTCAGACTGCCGTAATCTTTTACAGTAAGACCCGATTCGTCCAGCGCGCCTTTATTGAGCATCACCGTAAAAACTTTATCAATCACTTTGTCCTGCGTGAGCCCTATCTCATGTGTCTTCGGAAAGTTCCATGTTTTCATGACAGTGCTCGCAAGCAGGACGACCGCCGTCTCCTTCGTGGCAGGCTTTACATCTTTCTGGCTGATGACCGTGATATCACCGATGATCTCCTCCGGCATGCCGGCTTCCCGCATCAGCTCAATCCCCCCCTGCAGGCACCTGTGCCCGTCCGCCAGCCGGCACACATCCAGATACTGGGCGATCACTTTGCACCGTGCCGCGTCTGCCGCCACTTGGGACGCGGCCGCCCCCGCAATCGAAGCCAGCCGCATCGATGCGAGATAAAGCGGTTCCGCCTCATGTTTCATCCTCACCATCAGCCAAGCATCCGGCGCGAGAAGAGCCTTGTAGGCATCCGTAAGATCCTGGACGTGCCCCGTTTCCCCGCTCACATCCATTCCTTGTGGTTCGGCAGCGGCAAGCCCGTTATCTCCATGCTGTGCCAAAACGATATGGCTGACCGCATCCTCCTTTGGCACCAGCCGCATATACAGCCGGATCAGCGCCCCCGCACACGCGAGAACCGCTGCTGTAGAAAACAGCTCCAGCCCGAGTTCCCTGTAAGAAACCTTGCTGCCGTGCAAGCTTGTCCGCAAAAGATACAAGATTGCCGTCACCATCCCGGACAAAAGAAAGGTCTCCGCTAAATTTTTATTCCTCTTTAAAAAAACAGCCAGAAGGCACAAAACAATCCCAAGGGCCAGAAGTGAAGCCGCCTCTTCCACCCCGCCCGGATCTTTCAGGACGGCCGCCCCACAGAGATAGAAAACAGACATGATCCCCATCCCCTGGTCAACCAAGGCCGAAACCAGCAACATACCAATATAAAATGCCGCGAGGGGCTTTGTGTGGGTATAGAAAAGGGCACACGGCAACGCCGGAACCATGCTGGCAAAAAAGACCAGTAAATGAAAGTTTTGCTGCCGGAAATGCTTTTCCGTCAACATCCAGTAAGCCAGTACAATCCCACCGAACAGCGTAATCCACAAGACACAACGGATCATATCCGTAATGCTTTCGCCCAGAAGGAAGCGGCACAGCGCTGTTCCGCCCGCCTGCAGGAAAAGAAACAATACCCCCCATAGCATTTTATCTTTTTGTTCCGTTTTTTCCATTCTTTGTATAATTCCTCTCCGTCACTTTCCGAAGCCGTCCCCCCTGAAGCGCAGGACTCTTTTTTGCCTGTTTTTTCTCGTACGCGTCGTATGCCATGACAATTTTTTGCACGAGCGGATGCCTTACCACATCATTGCTTGTCAGATACGAAAATCCGATCTCGTCGATCCCGGAAAGCACCCGCATCGCCACATCAAGCCCCGACGGCTGCCCTGCCGGAATATCCTTCTGTGTCATATCCCCCGTAATGGCAACTTTCGAGCCGAAACCAATTCTGGTCAAAAACATCTTCATCTGCGCCGGTGTCGTATTCTGCGCCTCGTCCAATATAATAAAGGCATTGTCCAGGGTGCGCCCCCGCATATAGGCAAGCGGAGCCACTTCGATCAGCCCCTTCTCCGCATTGCGCAGGTAACTCTCCGCCCCCATGATCTGGTAGAGCGCATCGTATAAAGGGCGCAGGTACGGGTCTACTTTGCTCTGTAGATCACCCGGAAGAAAGCCCAATTTCTCCCCAACTTCGATCGCCGGCCTTGTGAGGATGATCTTCCCCACCTCATCGTTTTTAAACGCCGTAATCCCCATCGCCATCGCAAGGAAGGTTTTACCGGTTCCGGCAGGACCTATGCCGAACACGATCATCTTTTGGCGTATCTGGTCCACGTAAGATTTCTGTCCGATCGTCTTTGGCTTGATCGGCTTCCCGGAAACCGTATGGCAGATCAGATCCCTGTCGATCTCAAGCAGCGCGTCTGTCTTTTCCTCCTTGTTCAGGGAAATCGCGTAATTAACGCTCTGCTCCGTGATCTCGCCTCCTCCCTTCGCGAGGGCGGCAAGTTTTTCAAGCACCGCCGCCGCCTTTTCCACCGGGCCTGGCTCACCGATCACCTTCACCCCTCCCTCGCGCGAAAGCAGGGTGACATGGTATGTCTTCTCCACGATCTTCGCGAAAGCATCATATTCCCCAAATATCTTTTTTTCATATTCCATTGGCAGGTCAATTGTTATCTGTGTTATGCTCATCCCCGTTATCTGTCCTCCACTCATCCGACTTAATCCTGCGGTATTCCCACGCGCTCTCATTGAAAACCAGCAAACCCTCCAGAACGCATTGCGTTTTTGTAAAGCGGGGCGCAAGGCGCTTCTCTAAAATCACCGCGCCCCCCTGTTTCCTCTCCTGCAGATACCGCAACAGCAATTCATTGGCAGCAAGCTCCGCCTCTTTCTTTGTGCGAACGGCGGTGTTCAGCGTATATTCCCTCACGGTCGTCCTCGCACAGACAAGCGGGAGATAAAAATTCTCGCCGATGCAATACTGTCCCATTTCCGTTATTATATCACTATTCTGATAAGAATTACTAGGATTAAATGAAAATATTTTTTTCCCTAATATTTCCAGCTCAATTCCTTTGCGGCTGCGGCCGGTATAAACCTTCTCTTCGTATGTCATCGGAACCGCCTGTTTGTAAGTTTCTACGCATTTTAAACGAACATCGCCGTCCGCGAGCACCGGGTGGCGCGCGATAACACTCCCGTCATCCCCGGTGATCTCTAGCACGCCGTCAATCAGGATATCGCCCGCCTTTACGACATCGCCTGCCCGAACCTTTGCCATCCCGCTTTTCACCGTGATCTCGGTCACCACGCCGTCCCTTGCCGCGACGATATGACCCGTGTCCTCCTCCCACTCGTTCCCATATCCGTCCACGACCCGGTCCGCGTTCATGGACGGCATGCGCGTCTCCTTGATATGTATTTTCATGACCGTGCCCGCAAGTTCCACCGAAACCCAGCCAATATCCGTATAGCGGCTGCGGATGCTCTCCTCGATCGCGGAACAGTCCGCCTGGTTCTTGCGGATTCCTTCCATGATGCCTTCCTGCCGCAGAAACTCGCGCAACTGTTCCACCGTATGGTAATAGCAGCCGTCGAATTCGATCCGCCACAGAAAGCCGGACAGGTAATAGATCATCCCTGCAAACATCAGCGCACAGAAATACAGGATCTTGCGTTTCCGGTTCCTCTTTAAACAGAACGGCAGGCCGGAGCGCTTCGTGATCCGCGGGCATATGCCGGTCTTTTTGATAACCGGGCGCAGCCGGAAATAATCTCCTGCGGGAAGGCAGGCGCGGTAACGGCTCCCCTCCCTTCGGATATCATGGAGCGGGATTTCCTGATACTGGCACAGATTTAAAAAGCGCTCCGCATTGCTGCCGGAGATGCAGATATCTACCGTACCGTTAAAAAAGCGGGTAAGCCGCCTGGTCATCCTGCTTTTCATACTGCCTCCTCACCGTACGAGACCCGCCGGATCAACCCGCTGATTTTTAATTCCTCCTTCGTAAAATAGTCAATCTTCAGCCGTTTCCCCTCGATTGCCAGTTTACAGCTTCCCGTCTGTATCAAAATATGCTCCTCACTGTATTCCGTGATTTTTTTATGGTTTTCGATATAAATCGCGTTCCTGCCGTGCATTGTGACGATCGGCGCGCCCGCGAGAACATCCGGCGGTAGGGCGATGCTCTCGGATAGGATTTCAAGGAAGCGCATGCGCTCCTCCTTCTCCCTCTTCTCCTGCTCCCTTAACTGCCGGTAAAGCCCCTCGTTGTCCCTGCGCCTGTTTTTGTAATGCTCCGGTTTCGTATTGTTCTGCCAAGCCATCATTTCCACATCATCCCAGAACTTCGGTTCATTTCAAGCATATTCGAAAAACGGCAAAAAAAGACCTCAATCTGAACGATCGAGGTCTTTCCTGCACATGATTATTTGAACTTTCTCTTGCGAGCAGCCTCAGACTTCTTCTTACGCTTTACACTTGGCTTCTCGTAATGCTCTCTCTTGCGGATTTCCTGCTGGATACCTGCCTTCGCGCAGTTTCTTTTGAATCTGCGGAGAGCGCTGTCCAAAGTCTCGTTCTCTTTGACAATAACGTTTGACATATTCTCTCACCTGACCTCCCTCCAGTTGTGTATTGTGCTTACACCAACTGTTTGGGTATTTATAAAAGCACTAGCTTGATTATAGCATATTTTTCTATTTCGTCAACTACTTTTTGAAAAAAAATAAAAAAAGATGGCGGATTTTTCCCCGCCATCTTCCATTTGATGATAATTTTATAAACAAATATTTTTATTTACTTAAAATTTCATATACCTTTGCGATCGCTGCGTCGATGCCCTCCGGGTTCTTGCCGCCCGCCTGCGCCATATTCGGCCGTCCGCCGCCGCCGCCGCCGACAAGCACCGCCGCTTCTTTGATCAGGTTGCCCGCGTGCGCGCCAAGCTTCATCGCGCCGTCGGTCGCCATCGCCAGAAGGCTGACCTTGCCGCCCTGCGCGGACGCGAGGAAGACAACACCCTCACCAAGCTTTTCTTTCAGCTGGTCGCCGAGGTTCCGAAGCCCGTTCATATCCACATCCGGCACCTTCGCCGCAAGCACCTTGATGCCGCCAAGCTCCCTGACCTGGTCCATCACGTCGCCGAGGGAATTGTTCGCAAGCTTCGCCCTGAGTTTCTCGTTCTCGGAATGAAGTTCCTTCATTTCCTCAAGGAGCGATTCTACCTTTTTGGATAACGCAAACGGCTCCGCTTTCACGGCCTTTGCCGCGGCCTCAAGCTCCTCCTCGACCCTGTGGTAATGTCCAAACACGCCGTCCGCCGTGATCGCCTCAATACGGCGCACACCCGCCGCCACACCGGACTCGGAAAGAATTTTAAATGCCGTGATCACGCCGGTATTGTCCACATGCGTGCCGCCGCAAAATTCCTTGGAGAAATCCCCCATCCCCACAACACGCACGGTATCACCGTATTTCTCGCCAAAAAGTGCCTTCGCCCCCGTCTTTTTTGCCTCCTCGATCGCAAGCACCTGCGTTACGACCGGGATGCACTCCGCAATCTTCGCGTTGACAATGGCTTCGGTCTTTCGGATTTCTTCCTTTGTCATCGCCGAAAAATGCGTGAAGTCAAAGCGCAGGTGGGATGGGTTGACCAGCGAACCCGCCTGCTCAACATGAGTACCAAGCACCTGGCGCAGTGCCTCCTGCAAAAGATGGGTCGCACTGTGGTTCTTGCAGGTCGCAGTACGTTTTTCCTTATCCACACAGAGCTGCACGGTCTGCCCCGTCCGGAACATACCGGTCTCCACAGTACCCTGATGTGCGATCTTTCCGCCCTTTAATTTCACCGTATCGGCGACCACAAACCTTGCGTCACCGCACATGATCACGCCGGTATCACCCTCCTGGCCGCCCATCGTCGCATAGAACGGGGTTTTTTCCACAACAATCGTGCCGTCCTCACCCGCGACAAGCTCCGTCACGACCGCAGTGTCACTTGTCATCACGGAAATCACAGAATCGGCGGTCAGGCTGCCATAACCGACAAACTCTGAGGTAATGTTGACATCGATCTCATCGTACACCGTTGCGTCTGCCCCCATGTAATTGGTCACGGCACGCGCGGATCTGGCGGTAGTCTTCTGCACTTCCATCGCTTTCTTAAAACCGTCCATATCAACGGCAAATCCCTTCTCCTCAAGGATTTCCTCCGTCAGGTCGATCGGGAAGCCGTACGTGTCATACAGGCGGAACGCATCCTCACCGGAGAGTGTCTTTCTGCCGGTATCCACCATTTTTTCTTCCATTTCCGAAAGAATGGAAAGCCCCTGGTCAATCGTTTTGTTGAATTTTTCTTCCTCGTTTGTCAATACCTTTAAAATGTATTCCTTCTTCTCCGCAAGCTCCGGGTAGCCGTCCTTCGATTCTTCGATCACTGTCTGCGCAAGCTTCGCAAGGAACAGACCGTCAATGCCAAGCAGCCTGCCGTGTCTCGCCGCACGGCGCAGAAGACGGCGCAGGACATAGCCGCGCCCCTCGTTTGACGGCAGGATTCCGTCCGAGGTCATAAACGTGACGGAGCGGATATGGTCGGTAATCAGGCGGATGGAAACATCCTTCTTCCCATCCGTTTCATAGGTCACTCGCGCCATTTCACAAACCTTGTCGCGGATGGACTTCATCGTGTCGATATCAAAGACAGAATCCACGTCCTGCATCACGACCGCAAGACGCTCCAAGCCCATGCCGGTATCAATGTTCTTTTGTTCCAGTGGGGTGTAATGGTGATCCCCGTCGCTCTCAAACTGGGTGAACACATTGTTCCAGACTTCCATAAAGCGGTCGCAGTCACAGCCGACTTTGCAGTCCGGCTTCCCACAGCCGTATTTCACACCGCGGTCATAGTAGATCTCCGAACAAGGTCCGCACGGACCCGCACCGTGCTCCCAGAAATTATCACAATCGCCGTTCTCATCGCGGTAAAAGCGCGTGATGCGCTCTGCCGGGATGCCGATCTCCTTGGTCCAAATCTGAAAGGCCTCCTCATCCTCACCGTAGACGGACGGGTAGAGCCTGTCCGGATCCATGCCGAGCGTTTTTGTAAGAAATTCCCAAGACCATGCGATTGCTTCGTGCTTGAAATAATCGCCGAAGGAGAAATTGCCGAGCATCTCAAAGAAAGTGAGATGTCTTGCAGTTTTTCCGACATTCTCGACATCGCTCGTACGCATACATTTCTGGCAGGTGGTCACCCTCTTTCTTGGCGGAATCTCCTGCCCGGTAAAATAAGGCTTTAGCGGTGCCATACCCGCGCCGATCAACAGCAGGCTCTTGTCATTTTGCGGAACAAGGGAAAAGCTGTTCATTTTCAGATGCCCTTTGCTCTCGAAGAATTCCAGGTACATTCTCCGGAGTTCATTCACTCCGTATGCTTTCATGTAAAAAACCTCCCTGATTTAAAATCTGGCATGCGCCCCTTTCGGATGCCGCCGTACGGCAAAAGGTTGTATGCCCCCACCTGTCAGTTTCTTTGGGTGTGTGCTTTGCGTATGCCGGTTCTTAAGATATCGTAATACCGGAATATTACCACTATTTACAGATTATATATAGTCCGCGGGTTTTTGTCAATGAAATTTGTAAGGCAGGAAAAGCCGCCTCTCTAGGCGGCTTTTCCTGCCTTACAAATTCTATTCTCTTATTAGGTAAGGATGCCGGATCATCAAGGGGTCGGGGTCGCGCAGATTTCTGCAGCTGCCTTGCCGTCCGGGACAAATTCGATTTCCATGAATTCGTAAAAACCGCCCTTATCTGCCTTTATGATGCCATAATTCGGAAGCCCTTGCATAGCAGCGGTAACGTTTGTGGTAAGTTCATATATCCTGACGTAATAATCGATTGCATCACACGCATCCGCCCCCGGCAGTCCCTGCGGCATCGGTGTCGGGGAAACACACTCTGTGTCCATCGTATTACCTGCCTCACCCTCCGATGGCGCTGTTCCCTCTGCCGGGACATACGCAATGCTAGCACTTTCATAGCCCGCGCCTTCCGTGCTTACTTTGATGTAATAGTCGTGCTCCTCACCCGCATCCATGCCCGGCAATTCCTGCGGCACGCCAGTCGGAGCCGCGCACTCTGTATTCATCGGAGTTTCCGCTTCCCCCTCCAATGTCGGGACAAATAACAGCCCACCTGCCATCAACAGCAAAAAATATGGAAACTTCTTCATTGTCGCATCCCTTTCTATATCGTATTATAACTTCCAAACAAGATCATTTTAACATTATGTATCAAATCATGCAAGAGAAAACAAAAAAATACAGACATCCGGAATCCAAATGTCTGTATGTATGAGCAGCCAGTAGGGGAATCGAACCCCTGTTTTCGCCGTGAGAGGGCGACGTCTTAGCCGCTTGACCAACTGGCCTCACTGCTCCGCTATTATATCACAGGGCAAAACAAAATGCAAGCATTTTTTTCGATTTTTTTCACCGGCCCGGAAGAATCCGTTTCTGATCCGCCCTTTTGCTGCATCCGGCAATGTTCCTCTTTTCATTGTTTCCTCCGTTTTTGTACGCCGTCATCCAAATAACTGGACAAATAAACAATGCATCCACGTCTTTTTCCTTATGGCCATGCAAAAAATCCTTTTACACTTCCCTGGCTTCCTCCTCATTCAAAGCCACGTTACCCCCCCAATACACATAGTCCTCCCGCCGGTTCCGGCTGACTTTTAGTAGTTCATTTGGTAGATCCTTATGGAAAAAGAGTTTGAGGTCAACCGGAAACCCTGTCAAAGACAATATCCGTTAATTTAAAAGAGTCTAAACATGATCCTATCCCCATAAAACTTATGCTTTATGGGGATAGGATAAAAAAATCATCGCTCTCTTCCCTGCCAACTATCATTTTTCTGATCTTCTGCTTTCCTCTCCGTTTTCTTCCCCGGCATCCGAAACATAAATAAGTTTCCATGTTGGCTCTCCCGGAACATAATCCTCAAAAATATTTGCCCGGGAAGAATAGATATCCCGAAGCAGGAAGGAATAGTCTTTATCCTGAAAATTTTTCCCCGTCAAAAACCATTCCTGTTGATGATAATCCCCCTCATAGCATTTTAAAGCATCATATTCCTCCGTCACCATCTCCCCTTCTTCTTCAAAGGACAAAGTATATTTTTCATCCTTGTAAGAAAGGTCAAGAATCCGATGCCCTGGTTCTTCCTGTTCCGAATCGGCACGGCCGGCATAATAAATCCTTACCTTTGCATCTTCCCCCTGTTCTTTCAGGTCCAAAAACTTTTCCCATAGTTCTTCCCCTGCTACAAGGCGGCTGCTTTGTGAAAATTGCTTTTCATACCCAAACAGCAGAAAACCGCTTTCCATTATGATACATCCATCTTCCTGCGCCATTTCCCGCGTATAATCCCCCGGAATTTCATCATATGAAATATAGTCCGGTAAGTCCTTATCCTCCACGGATGATTTTTTATTGCCGCACGCCGCCAGGGCGCTGAAAACGGCAATTATAGTGAATAATAAAAACAATGCTTTTTTTCTCATTCATAGCCTCCATTCTGCGGCTGTTATGGAGTTGTTGTGCCTAAAAATTATAAAACCCGGTTATGATTATAATTTACTCGTTTCGGCAACTCCATAAACCCGACTTCATAATTCCCGGAAACTTTACTTTTTGTTATATGAAATATAATATTTACCATCGTAAAGATTATACATATCATACAATGAAGTCCGATACACACCAGATGAACCTAACTTAGAAACTACGGTTGTTGTAGTCATATAAGAGGTTGTATTGCTTCCACTAGACTTTGTAGTTGAACGTACCGAATGTGCTGGCCCATATGCATCATATATTATAATGTATGCGTCACTACTGGAAATAGACGTATTCGCGCCTGTGTTTGAAAAAGAGGATGAGGATGCAAAAACTTGCGGATCATTTAACCAATATACATTATTATATGATTTATTAATCCAACAATACGAATGGCAATTATACTTCTTTGATGCTGTTGACAAACAAATCCACCCTGGATGTGCGGATGCGATTGATGCATCTACAGCATCCGCCTCCGCAGCCGTATAATTCCCACTGCTATATAGATAGCATATTGGAGGATTTGCAACATCATACAAGGAAAATACACCTTCATAATAATATGCCCCTGGATAACCAAAATATTGAGGTGTCGAATTTGTCATAGTAAACCCCGTAGAATATCTTGGTGTTCCGGCACTATTTTCTAAAAGCACACTCTCCGGAATCAAATCTTCCACAATATAGCCTGCCTTTTCTGATAATACCTCATAAAATATCAACGCAGTTTTATAGTCATCACATTTCCCCAGCTTGTCTTCATATTTATCTCCAAGTATTTCAACTAATTTTTCCGTTTGTACCTCATCCAAAGCATTAAAAATCACTTCTGAAGAAAGCAAACTTTGTAGCATGATTTCTTTATCATAATCACTTTCTGCAAAAGGATTCCTTGTCAAACCACCCGCTGCCAATAAGTCATAGTCAACGTTTAAATTCAAATAAGCACTTATCAATGTTTCTGCCACATCTTCCCTTTCCAGCAGTTCACGATAAACATTGGAAGTCAGCGCCAGATGTTCCACCCCACGCTCATATGAATCAAAAAGCATACAATCAAGCATTAATGGATAGTCTAATGCAACCTGTACCAATTCATCCGTTGAAAGAGAATTTACCAATTCTTGCGGCATATTACACGCCTGAACCTGCTCGACATAATCCATACCCGCCCATTCCTGATTTTCCGGTGTTACCGGATACGTATATACACCATCTTGTGTCAACCATTCTCCTGCATAAGGCATCTCAGAGTTCGCTCTGTCATAATCTTTCGCCGTAGCAAAAATGCTTCCCTGCATCGCAATAGCAGTTGTCAGAGTGAACGCAGCAACTTTCTTACCTTTTGTAAATAACCTTTTAATTAGCATATATCCTCCTTCTTTCCTAAATAATAATGTGGAACTATTTCCCCTTCCCGAAACAGTGCGCACTGTCCCAGTCCAGAAAAGAACCAATCCCATTGCAACATATGTATGGATATCCACCTCCAAAGCCAGGTCATTCCCGGAAACTTCTGCTTTTCCGTAGCCGTCCCCCATCCTGCTTTGTCTCAACTGCATTATACCACGTTTCCTTCCCCTATACCACGGCAAAAAGGTACCAAATGTAAAATTCTTTCATCGGCCGGAAACCTTCCGGAAAAAATCCACCCCCAGGACAATCCCCGCTCTCCGAAAGCTCCCTGCCGGACAGCCAAAGTTACGTACTGTCCAGCACGCACCGAATCTCCGATTTCCAAATATCCTCTTGCGATGCAATATAAAAGTTTATCATAATATTCCGCCACTATCCTCTGTCCTACCGGGTTAAAGTTCCTGTGTAGCTGCCTTTTCAACAATGGAAGCAATCGTTGTATTTCCCCGCCTTCACAATCCCAGGCAAGGGATATCAGTGCCTGCCTCTCGTACTTTGTTAACCAGCATGAAAAGAATTGTTCTTCTCCTTCCTCCGGCATTGTCCAGCCAAGCATCTCCCACAGGTTTTGATCCCGCTCCCCCCGTCCTATCCTGCCGGACTGAAAACGAAGTTCTGTCCCCCAATATTTTTCGAACTGCCGGTTCACAAGTTTATCCATATCCAATTTATCTGCCAGTTTCCGATACAAATACCACGCTCTTTCTTGCCCGCCATTATCAAAAGCCTGTAGCATTTGCTCATATATCAAGGAATCCCCATAGTCTCCTGACTCAATCCCCCTATCATATTTTAAATAGGATAGTCCCAATTCTTCAAACAATCCCTTCCGTATCCGTTTATGCAGCTTTGAACCAGTCTTCTCCTGACGTTCCAATGTCCTTGGATCACATACATTCCCCACCAGCCCTTCCCTTGTCCTCTTCTGTAACCTCCTTCTTTCCAGCATCATCGCATTTACGGAATAACAATGTGATTCCTGATAGACCGGATCATAATTTTCCTTCCGGATTTCCCCGTTTTCCCAAAGAAATTTTTTCATTTGCAAAAAAACGTCCTTTTCCTCTTTCGCTACCGGCTCTCCCAGCTTTTCCCGGAACTTGATCTCCATCTCCTTTAGCATCGCATGCAAACCGTTAAAAAGCTTCGGACAACGAAGCAGCTCCAAGGCCTTTTTAATGCACGGCAATGCTTCCTGAAACTTCCCGATCTTCCCGTAATACCTTGCCATACGGTAGGCAATCAAAGGATAAAGCTTGTGTTGGTCCACACTCTCCTGTCCTTCACGTCCAAACCGCCTAGCGAACGCTTCGTACCAACAGACAGCCTCCGTCCCACGCCCCGCTTCTTCCAGTAAGACCGCATACTGTTGGAGTAAAAACAATTCCAGAAGATGAAAAACCCGCTTTTCTAATACCCCGGGCGATAACGTTTTCATATCAAACGTCTCCGACATCCCGGAACAGACCACTTCCATCCTGCTTCGGAGTGATGCCCCCTGTCTCCTAATCAGCTTCTCATTTACAAATGCCAGAAATTGGCGTTGCAGCTTATCGTCCGTCCCCGGCATGACCCGGTAATCCTGTATAGCACGCTCCGCCGCGTGCAGCTTTCCTCTGCTTAGACAAAACTGTATCCATGTCCGCTGTCTTACAAGCTCGTACTCCTTGCCATCCAGCAGAATATCATAAGAATTCATTGTTTTTCCCGCGCGCTGAACCAACGCGTCTGCAAACAGCTTTTCCGGCTCTCCCCGCCCTTCCTCATACGTCCGGATCACTCCCCTGTCACAGAGTCCTTCTCCCAGTCTCCTCTGACCGATGCCGGCCGTTTCCCGAATTTCTTTCAACGGTATCCCAAGCATATCCCTCTCCTGTTTTTTATCTTTCTAACACATTTTATCTTTTGTATTTATCATAATCTCATTGTTTATTTTCGTCTATATCATTTCAGGAATAAAATCAGGATTGACCGCCATATAAGACGAGAAGGGAGACACTTTCCATTGCTTCCTACGTTCTCCTAGCCCGTCATCCAAACAAACCGGCTAATAAAATAACGCATCCAGGACATCTTCTTTCGGCCATGCAAAAAAACGTTCCAACGCCTCCTTTGCTTCCTCCTCATCCCCAGCCCCGTTGACGAGCCAATACACATAATCCCCTCTCCTCTCCCAACTCACTTTCAGGATTTCATATGGCATATCCTTATGAAAGAACAGCCTCAGATCAACCGGAAACCCTGCCAAGGGCTGCCCCTTAGACCCTAAAATATGCTGGTAGACCACAATCCTTTCCATCCCATTATTTTTGTCCACCGCAACATCCAATGCTTCAAAGGAATTTATTATTTTTTGCTCACGAAAATAGGCGATGTCGATCATCCCCTGAAATTTCTTCTCCGCAAAAAGCGGGCTTTTGATTTCGCCATTAATCATGACCTGTGTTGTCCCAATATATTCCAAATCATGTAGCGAACTATAATCTTTACCGAAATCCCGGAACACGATGGCTTCCTTCGTTCCGTTTCTCTGAAACGGGTTCGGATGAAACGATTGGTATAACAAAAAAATCATGCCAATCATAAATAAAACCAATAATGCAATGCCCCATACGAATGCTCTCTTTTTTGTCAATATGACCCCCGATCCCAGAAACAAAACCCTGAATAATTCTATATATTTCCGACCATGCACGCTTCTTTGTAAAAGCACCATCACCCGATCAGCACTCGCATCCCCGATCACTTTCATTTACATTTCTGCAAATTTACATCTCTGCCGATTATCATTTTCCTGCCGCTCTGCTTTCCTCCCCGTTTCCTTCCCCGGTATCCGAAACATAAATAAGTTTCCATGTCGGCTCTCCCGGAACATGATCCTTAAAGATAACGGCCTTGGAGGAATAAATGTCCCGAAGCAGGAAGGAATAATCTTGATCCCGGAAATCTTCCCCCATCAAAAACCATTCCTGCTTATGATAATCCCCCTCGAAGCATTTTAAAGCATCATATTCCTCCGTCACCATCTCCCCTTCTTTTTCAAAAGACAAAATGTATTTATCATCCTTGTAAGAAAGGTCAAGAATCTGATGCCCCGGCACCTCCTGTTTTGCATCCGTACGGTCAATATAATAAATCCTTACTTTTGCATTTTCCCCCTGCTCTTGTAAATCCAGAAATTTCCTCCATAACTCCGCCTCTGCCAAAAGGCGGCTGCTTTGGGAAAACTGTTTTTCCTACCCAAACAACAAAAAACCGCTCTCCATTACAATACACCCGTCTTCCTGCGCCATCTCCTGTGAATAGTCCGCAGGGATTTTGTCATATGAAATATAATTCGGCAAACCCTTATCCTCCCCGGATGTTTTTTTATTCCCGCATGCTGCCAAAGCACTGAAAATGCCAACAACGGTGAATAATAACAACAATGCTTTTTTTCTTATTCATAGCCTCCCTTCTGCGGCTGTTGTGGAGTTGTAGTTTCTCCATCTGAAAAATAGATTAAATGGTAAAAATTTGGATTAATCGCTATATAAGATGAGAAGGGAGATACTTTTAATAATTCTTTGTATTCCGCATCCAAAAAGCTTTCTTTCAGCAATACCCATTCCTTTTCAAAATAATCTCCCTCAAAGCATTTTAACATAGCGTATTTCTCTGTGATTTCCTTCCCGTCCTTCTCATAATGTAAAAAATACGCTCCATCGTCATAAGAAAGATCAAAAACCCTTGATTTTTCTTCTTCCCACAACGCCTCCCCCTCCAAAACCGGCGGAACGAAATAATAAACAATCCGGATTTTTACCGTTTCTCCGTTTTCTACGGATTCTAAAAAATTATTCCAAAGCCCATCCCCGGAAATTGGGGTACTCTTTTTCAAAATTTCTTCTACATATTGGAAGCTCTGGCCAAACACACTTTCACTCTCAATCACAACACATCCGTCCAACTGTGCCGCCGCTTCGGAATAGTCCTCCGGAAGCTCATCATACGGGATATAGATCGGTAATATACCGTTATCCTCATTGTTTTTCCCGCTGACACAGGCGGCCAGATTCGCGAAAAGGACAACAGAAAATAGCAACAATATGGGCAATGTTCCTTTCTTCATTGCTTCCTCCAATCTGTATGGCTGTTGCGAATCATTTTTAATCCACGGTAGCCCTTCCATAAAATTATTTTTTATTGTACGAAATATAGTACCTTCCATCATAAAGGTTATACATATCATATAATGTGGTTTGATAAACACCATATGAACCCAATTTTGATATGACAGTCGTTGTTGTCATATAGGAAACCATACTTGTTCCATCCGAACCCGTTTTAGAACGCACGGAATGTGCTGGTCTTTCTTCATCATAAATAATGATATATGAATCATGCCCTGCAATTGACGTATTTGCACCTCGATTAGTAAACGCAGATGACGAAGCATATACTTGCGGATCCGGTAACCAGTAAATATTATCATATGAATTATCAATCCAGCAATACGAATGACAATTGTATTTGTTAGTTGCCGTTGACAACCGAATCCACTTAGGATGCGTTGATTCAATCTGTGCGTTACAAGCATCCTGCTCTTGTTTTGATAAATCACCACTGATATACTCATAACATTCTGCTGCATCATCCTTGTCAAGACCATACAACAAATATTTTCCGACGTAACATAATGTACCTGTTCCGCTATAATTACCCGGGAAAATAGATGTTTTTACAAACCCAGCACTTACTGTTGCGTTTATAACATCCCCTTGCAAACTTTCCGGAATTAGTTTGCCATCGATATAACCTACCCGCTCCGATAATGCCTCATAAAATGTCATTGCAGTCCTAAAGTTATCACACTTTCCTTTCTTTTCTTCATACTTATCTCCAAGTACTTCCATTAATTTTTCTGTTTGTGCCTCATCCAAAGCACTAAAAATCACTTCCGAAGAAAGCAAACTTTGCAGCATGATTTTCCTTCTTTCCAAAGGTTGCCCTCCAATTTTACTTTGCTTCAACTGAATTATATCACTTTTCCCCCAACTACACCACGGCAAAAAGGTACCAAATGTAAAATTTTTCATCCATCTGAAACTTTCCAAAACGAATCCACCCCCAAGACGAACTCTGAGATCGGAAAGCCACCCCCCTTGCCGAACCAACAATGTTATGTACCGTCTGGCACGCCTCAAATTTCCGGTTTCCAAATACCCTCTTGCAATGCAATATAAGAGTCTCTCATAATATTCTGCTGCTATTCTCTGTCCTACCGGGTTAAAATTCCTGTGCAACTGCCTTTTCAACAATGGGAGCAACCGCTCCATTTCCTCTCCCCCACAGTCCCAGGCAAGAGATATCAGTGCTTCCCTCTCATACTTTGACAGCCAGCATGAAAACAATCGTTCTTTCTGTTCTCTCGGCATTGTCCAGCCAAGCATCTCCCACAGGCTTCGATCCCGCTCCCCACGTCCGATCCTGCCAAACCAAAAAGAAAGCTCTGCCCCCAATATTTTTCGAACTGTCGGTTCACAAGTTTACCCATATCCAATTGGTCGACCAGTCTCCGATACAAATACCACGCTCGTTCCTGCCCGCCTCTATCAAAAGCCTGCAGCATTTGCTCATATATCAAGAAAATCAAGAAAACCATTTCACAAAAATGAATCGAGTCGGGGAGATTTTCCTTACTCGCCGCGCGAACCGCGCCGCCTTCGCGGCTTATTTCTACTGCATGGGTCTGCGCATAAAAAATACGGGCATCCGAGTTGACAAAGAACTCGGATGCCCGCACCTAAGAGCAGCCAGTAGGGGAATCGAACCCCTGTTTTCGCCGTGAGAGGGCGACGTCTTAGCCGCTTGACCAACTGGCCTCACTGCTTGTTTATCATACCACAGATCAAAACAAAATGCAAGTGTTTTTTTAATTTTTTTAAATTTTCTTGATAATTCACACTCTTTTCTCACAAACCATCAATTTTCTGCCCTCGCCGCAGCCTTCTCTCTTTTGCCTCTTCATAGGTTAGTCCGTCGTATATCCTATATCGCTCCCATAATCGACATACGCTCCCTTTTTTGGGGCACTGCTCGGCAAACCGCACGGGGATATGCCGCCCCGTCATCCTCCAGGGATGCACCCAGAATGCCATCTTCCGAATCCGGACACAAACTCAATGCGTAAACAAAAACGTCCCCACCCCGACCGCGATCGTCAGATTCAGAGAATCCACATCCGGCGACTGCGGGATCAGGATGCTGGTTCCGACATCCAGATACGAAGCGTCAAGCCCCGTCGCCTCATTTCCGAACACGAGCGAAAACAGCTTTGGCTTTGGACATTCCGAAACGGTAAGCTGCTTTCGTCCATTCAGCATGAAGGTGAAGACCTCCTGGTTCGGATTCCCGGCGCGGTACGCCGCAAAATCTTCAAAATACTGATGCCGCAGGCGAAAGATCGCCCCCATCGAGGAGCGGACGACCTTCGGGTGGAACACATCAGCAGCAGGGCTGATCAGGGCAATGTCATAGATGCCAAAACCGACTGCAGTACGCAGGATCGTCCCGAGATTTCCCATATTGGATGGGCCTACAAGGACGATCTGGGATTTTCCCGCGTCAAGCTTTTGCTCGTATTTTTCGAATACCCCGACAACGAATACGTTTTCCTTGTCACTCAGGCGCGCAATCTGTTTATCCGATATGCGCATAGGAATGCTATTTTCCCGGCAAAGCTGTCCTAATCTTTCCGTGTCCGTGAAGGTCGAATGCACAAAAACCTCCCGCACGGCCGCCGTTTTGCTCCTGATCAGTTCAATGGTCGGGAACGCGCCCAGCGTGTACGAATAATCCGCAGATTTTTTGTAAGGTTTTACCGGCTCCCTGCCCTGTATTTCCATGATCCTTGCCTCCGTTTTATATACTTGCAGAAAGATATTCCCTTCCATGCTTGAAATGAAGGAATATCCTTACGATAATTTTCATATCTCATACATTTTATCATATCTTATTGGTATCTTCCATGTAGAATGAACCGCCCTCATAAGATCGGTCATCCCTGCTCCTTATGCCTGCGCGTACGGTAAACCGATTTCCATCTTTGCGCAACTTTCTTCCGGTATCCCAACCGATGTATGCTTCCACTGCCAGACATGCATCCTGACGGATTTCCTCACAGTATCCTCCTGCCGCCATACCAAGGGGCGCAGATGCTCCTGCACATGACTTAGTCAGGAGATTGCTGCCCGTTTTCCGTCTGTTTTCTACCGGTTCTTACTGCTTTCTTTTTTCCATAAAAGCCAATCCCCTGTCCGGTGCTCCTCACAGCCTTTGCAGCCGCCCTTTATATAAGTCGGGCAGCAGCCGCAATAAAAACCGCATTTACCAAGTATTTTACCGTCCATCCGATCGCACCATCCGCCAAAAAAAGGGGGTGTCACCTGCTATTCTCCTAAACACAGGACGCTAGCATCCGGGACACCCACCCTCATCATTTTTATATATGCCCTTTAAAATATCAATGGCCAAAAATCAATCTTTGATCCATTTTGCCCGGACACATAAAATTTGTTTTATCCGTTTTCCGGCATCAAAAAGCCTTATACCGGATATGCCTTATTCTCCGTATCCGCAGCGGTCACATCCACTTTCTCCTGCTGTGCCTGACGGTATTTGAAAAATTCCGTCGCCACCTGCGGGAACAACGCATAGGAAAGAACGTCCTCATCCTGCTGCTTCCACTGGGCGATCTCCTTCTCGTACTCCGATAGCTGAGGTTTGATCAGATCTGCCGGGCGGCAGGTGATCGGCTTTGTATCACCAATGCACTTCTTCTGTACCTCCGGGTTAAACGGTTTTACCGTCTCGCCAAATTCGCCGGAGAGAACCTTTTTTGACTCCTTTGTTACCATCTTATAGCGCTCACCCTGCAGAACATTGAGCACTGCCTGCGTGCCGACAATCTGGGACGACGGGGTAACAAGCGGCGGTTCACCGAAATCCTTGCGCACCCTCGGGATCTCCTCAAGCACCTGATAATATTTGTCTTCCGCATGCGCTTCCTTTAACTGCGATACGAGGTTGGAGAGCATACCGCCCGGAACCTGATACAGCAATGTCTTGATATTGACACCCATCACCTTCGGGTTCAGCAATCCGGTCTTCAATGCATCCTCCTGCATCGGACGGAAATAATCCGCAATCTCCGCAAGCAGGTTCTGGTCAAGCCCGGTATCATACTCCGTTCCACGGAAAGTCTCCACCATGACTTCGGTCGCCGGCTGGCTCGTTCCCATCGCAAACGGTGACATAGCGGTGTCGATGATATCTGCACCCGCCTCAACCGATTTCAGATAGGTCATCGCAGCAACACCGGAAGTGTAGTGGGTATGCATCTCGATCGGAAGCTTTGTGCCCTCCTTCAACGCCTTCACGAGCTTCGTCGCCTCATACGGAACCAAAAGCCCCGCCATATCCTTGATACAGATGGAATCCGCACCCATCTCCTCAATCTTCTTTGCCATGTCGGTCCAGTATTCGAGCGTGTAAGCATCACCCAAAGTATAAGAGAGCGCGATCTGCGCGTGCCCCTTCTCTTTGTTTGCCGCTTTCACCGCTGTCTGCAGGTTCCGCAGGTCATTAAAGCAGTCGAAAATACGGATGATGTCAATGCCGTTCGCAATCGACTTCTGCACGAAATATTCCACTACATCGTCCGCGTAATGGTTGTAACCCAAAATATTCTGGCCACGGAAAAGCATCTGCAGCTTCGTGTTTTTAAAACCGGCACGCAGCTTGCGGAGCCTCTCCCACGGGTCTTCTTTCAAAAAGCGCAGGGAAGCGTCAAACGTCGCCCCACCCCAGCACTCCACCGCATGGTATCCCACTTTGTCCATCTTGTCTACAATCGGCAGCATCTGCTCGGTGGACATTCTTGTCGCAATCAGGGACTGATGGGCATCGCGCAAAACAGTCTCTGTAATCTTTAAAGGTTTTTTCACCTGTTCAGCCATTTTATTGCCTCCTATTTAAAGTTCCGCATGCCCCCTCCCAGCACCATCTTCCGGGAAACGGATTTCCGTCCGCCCTGCTCCCGGAAATTCGTTCCGGCGCTGTACGGGGACATGCTGTTTAAAGTTCCGCATGCCCCCTCCCAGCACCATCTTCCGGGAAACGGATTTTTTGTCCGCCCTGCTCCCGGAAATTCGTTCCGGCGCTGTACGGGGACATGCCAATATTTTTTATACCCCGAATATCGCCATAAATACACCGGCAGCGACCGCCGTTCCGATTACGCCGGCAACGTTTGGTCCCATCGCATGCATGAGAAGGAAATTCGTCGGGTCGGCTTCCGAACCGACCTTTTGCGACACACGCGCCGCCATCGGCACGGCCGACACACCTGCAGAGCCGATCAACGGATTTACCTTTCCGTGCGTTGCCTTACACATGATTTTACCAAACAGCACACCGCTCGCCGTTCCAAGCGCAAACGCGATCAGGCCAAGGCCTACGATCTTTAAGGTATCCCACTTCAGGAATGCTTCCGCACTCGTCGTCGCGCCCACGGAAGTACCGAGCAGGATAACAACAATGTACATCAGGGCATTCGAAGCCGTCTCTGTAAGCTGTTTTACCACGCCGCTCTCGCGGAAAAGGTTACCCAGCATCAGCATACCGACAAGCGGCGCTGTGGACGGAAGGATCAGGACAACCACAACCGTGACGATGATCGGGAACAGGATTCTCTCAAGTTTTGAGACCGGACGCAGCTGCTCCATCTTGATCTTGCGCTCTTCTTCCGTTGTCAAAAGCTTCATGATCGGCGGCTGGATGATCGGCACAAGCGACATGTAAGAGTATGCTGCCACTGCGATCGGCCCCATATAATCGGTCTGACCAAGCTTACCTGCAAGGAAGATGGAAGTCGGACCGTCCGCACCGCCGATGATCGAGATCGCCGCGGCCGCCTTATCGCCAAAGCCCATCAAAATCGCCATCAGGTAAGCACCGAAAATACCGATCTGCGCCGCCGCACCGAGCAAAAAGCTCATTGGGTTTGCGATCAGCGGACCGAAATCCGTCATCGCTCCGACACCCATGAAGATCAGGGACGGCAGGATACTCCACTCATCCAACAAATAGAAATAATGGAGCAATCCGCCCGCATGCTCGCCCGCCGCATCCACATAGGGCTCCGCCATGATCGCCGGATACATATTTACCAAAAGCATACCAAACGAGATCGGAACCAGCAAAAGAGGCTCATATCCCTTTTTGATCGCCAAATACAGGAAAAACAGCGCCACAAAAATCATCAGTACATTTCCCCATGAAAGTGAGGCAAAGGCTGTTTGTTTAGCGAGGTTTTCCAACGTTTCGATTACATAATCCATTTCGTTACCTCCACGAAAATATCATCTTAGTTCAGGGTCGCCAAAACCTCGCCCGCTTCCACACTTGCGCCCACGGAAGTATTGATGCTTGCAACCGTACCGTCCTGCGGGGCAACGATCTCATTTTCCATCTTCATCGCTTCCAGAATGATGATGGCCTCACCCCTCTTTACGGCTTTGCCCGCGTCCGCTTTGATCGCAAGAATCTTGCCCGGCATCGGAGCCGTAACCTTCACGCTGCCCTGCGCGCCTGCCGCCGCTTTCGGAGCTGCCTTTGGTGCCGCCGCCTTCGGGGCTGCCTTTGGAGCCGCAACGGCTGCCGGTGCCGCACCCTCTGTCGCTTCCTCAACGGTTACATCATATACATTGCCATTTACTGTGATCGTATAATTCTTCATTTTAGTCCTCCATTCTTCCGCAAAAATGCGGTATCTCAAAATTCACATCAAATCTTAATCTGATAACAAACCTTTCTGCCAACAAAAAATTCGTTCCATGCACTGATCCTTCGCACGAAAATTACAGAATCGGGACAGGGCATATTATGCGTTCTGCCATTTTGTGCGTCCAACCTTTCGGATGCTCCTGACAACAAGCTCACCGGCCGGGACATCATTCCCCGAAGCTTCCTCATACGCATGAACCGCCGCCGTAATCACCGCTACCAGCTCAAGATCATCGGAAAGTTCCTCCTCTGGCACAGTCTCTTCCAAAACCGGCACCACTGAGGCCACCGGCGCTGCTGTCTTTGCCGCACGGTTCGCCTCGAACTTATTGATATACTTAAACAGCGAAATGATCCATGCGATCAGCACCAATGCGCAGAATACAATACAAATACCCATCACGGTATTTAAGAGTGCTGTCATCATGGTCTCCCCGAGGCTCTTCTTTTCCCCCGCCTCCGTTGCCGCCACCGCCGTGAGCGGGCTTGCCAAAATCACGCCCAAAATACCGCTTGCAGCGCCCGCCATCTTTTTGATATTTTTCATAAATGCATCACCTCGTTAAACCGTACCGTGCTTCTTGCCCGGCTGGTTCCCTCTTTTTGTGAACAACATTTCAAAACCATAGAGCAGATACTGGCGCAGTGTGGCAGGTGCCAGAATGGCATCAACATACCCTCTCTTCGCGGCAGCATGCGCACTCTGTGTCTGCGCATCGTACTCCTTTGCTTTTGCCGCTTTCAAATCTGCCGCGCCGGCACCCTTGAGCTCGTCGGCGTACATGATCTGTACTGCAAGTTCCGCGTCCATCGTTCCGATCTTTGCATCCTCAAGGGCATACACCAAATCCGCGCCAATGTGCTTTGAATTCATTGTGATGTACGCACTGCCATAGGCCTTTCCGGTCACAACATTGATCTTCGGAACGGTCGCGTTCGCAAAAGCGTACGTCAGCTTCGCCGCCGCGATACCGATGCCGGATGCCTCCGCAACCGTCGCCGCATAACCGGACACATTAGTTAAAGTAAGTACCGGAATGCCGAACGCATCACAGAATTTCACAAAGCTCTCCGCCTTGTAGCAGCCTGCCGTCGTCAGCCTGTCCTCAAATTTCGACGATGCTTTCCCATTCTCATCAAGAATCGCCGTGCGGTTTGCCACCGCGCCGATCGTCATACCGTTTAAGCGGATGAAGCCCGTCACCATCTCTTTCGCATACGCTTTCTTTACCTCGACAAACAGACCGTTATCCGAAATGTCCGCGAGTGCAAGCGCCGCATCCTCAAGTTCAGCGGAGAGATTGTCAAGCGTACGGTTCAGGTCGTCCGTGTCCGTCTCCCCAGCCGCTTCCTCTGTATTATTGTACGGCAGGACGCTCATCAGCTCACGGATGTTCTCAAGCAGCGCCGCTTCCCCTTCGCATACAAAATCCGCAACACCCTTTTCCGCCATATAACCTGCCGCCGCCGTATCACATTTCCCTGTGGAGTTCCCGTCCAATGTGTTCGGCGCATTGACAAAGAGCTTCCCGCCCTTCTCTTCTACAAACACGAAATCGCTCATCGAAGCAAGCACGGCGCTTCCCCCGCCGCAATTCCCGAACACTGCCGTAATCTGCGGAACCACACCGGATGCCTGTGCCTGTTTTAAGTAAATATCACCAAATGCCGCAAGTGCGTCGGTCGCCTCCTGCAGACGCAGACCCGCGCAATCGACAAGACCGATCACCGGTGCGCCTACCTTTAACGCAAGCTCGTACAGCGCGGTAATCTTTCTTGCATGCATCTCGCCCATCGTCCCGTTCATCACGGAAACATCCTGCGCGTAAACATACGCGAGGCTGCCATGAATCACACCATATCCGGTAATGACACCATCCGAAGGAGCTTCCTTCTCCTGTAAGTTAAAATCGGTATTTCTCTTTGTCACCAAAGCGCCGATCTCAACAAAACTGTTTGCGTCAAGCAGGGCAATAATTCTGTCCCTTGCCGACATTTGTGCTGTTGTACTCATTTTCAGCCCTCCATTATTATATTCAATATTGGTTTTTCGACAATCAAGCCGAAAAGCCAAATTTGTTCCAATTATATTATATTTCATTCCCGTCAATATTTCAAGTAAAAAGCGTAAGAAAATTTTAATTTTCTTACGCTTTTTATTATAATTCCATATCCATCTCCGGGATATCCGTAGAAACCAGGTCTTTGAGCACATCCCGGATGTCCGCACCCCGGAATCCCTTCGCGCACAGCGACGCAGTCAGTTTTTGTATCTCCTTCTGTGAGAGTGCCGCAGGAGCCTTGGTTTTACGTGCAATCTGTCTGCGCAGTGCGGTAAGTTCCGCCTCTTCAAACGCTTCCCCCATCTGCGCGATACGCTCCTCCCGGAAAACCTCGAACGCCTCGTCGATCACTTCCCTCCCAATCCCCTTTTCCTTCAGTTTCGCAACAAGCTGAAAACGGCTCTTCTCCTCCGCATGGGAACAAAGGTATGTGAGCGCAAAACGTAAATCATCAACATAATGATAGCTTTCCGCATACTCCACCGCGGCATCCGCCACTTCCTGCGGATATCCGTCCCCTGCAAGCTTTTCAAACAGTTCCTTCCGGCTGCGGTCTTTTGCGACCAGAAGGTTTAAGACCCTTTTCTTTGCCTGTGGCAGCAAAGTCTCCGCGCAGATCCGTCCGTACAGCTCCTCTGTCAGAACCATGCCTTCCTCAAGATTATGGGAGCGAAGCTGCGCGGGATAAAGCGAAAAACACCATTCGTCATTGACATAGACTTTCCGCTTCCGTCCCCCTCTCACGCTCTCAACAGCCGTGATTACCCGCTCCACTATGCTTCACTTTCCGAACCGGTTTCCGTATCTTCCTCCGCCTTTACGGAAGCCTCTGCCGTCTTTGCCGCCCTGCCGCGCCCGCGGGACGGCTTCTCCTCCGCCGTGGTTGCCGCCTCGGCTGCTACGGGCGAGGTAGCAGCATCGCCGCCGGACAGCGCTTCACCAATCCCAAAATGTGCACGCACTTTCTGCTCAATCTCCTCCATGATATTCGGGTTATCGCGCAGATACTGTTTCGCATTTTCGCGTCCCTGCCCAATCTTGACATCATTGTACGCAAACCAAGCGCCGCTCTTCATCACAATGTTCTCGGCGACCGCAAGGTCGAGAATATCCCCCTCGCGCGAAATACCCTGCCCGAACATGATATCAAATTCTGCCTCCTTAAACGGCGGCGCGATCTTATTTTTTACGACCTTTACGCGCACGCGGTTTCCAATGTTCTCACCGCTGTTCTTGATATAATCGATGCGCCGCACATCAAGCCGCACCGACGCGTAAAACTTTAGGGCACGTCCGCCGGTTGTCGTCTCCGGATTCCCGAACATGACCCCGACCTTCTCGCGCAGCTGGTTGATAAAAATAACGGTACAGTTTGACTTGCTGATGATACCGGTCAGCTTGCGGAGTGCCTGCGACATCAGGCGCGCCTGCAGGCCGACATGCGAATCACCCATGTCCCCTTCGATCTCCGCCTTCGGAACAATCGCCGCCACGGAATCCACAATAATAATGTCAACCGCCCCGGAACGCACCATCGTCTCCGTGATCTCAAGTGCCTGCTCGCCGTTATCCGGCTGGGAGATATAAAGCTCGTCGATATTCACGCCGATGTTCTTCGCATAGACCGGGTCAAGCGCATGCTCTGCATCAATAAAACCGGCGATCCCTCCCTGTTTCTGAACCTCTGCCACCATATGTAGCGCAACCGTCGTCTTACCGCTTGACTCCGGCCCATAAATCTCCACAACACGTCCCTTCGGGACACCGCCAAGCCCAAGCGCGATATCAAGACTGATCGAGCCGGTCGGAACGGTCTCGATATTCATATGGTTGCTGTTATCCCCGAGTCTCATAACGGAGCCCTTCCCATACTGCTTCTCAATCTGGGCAAGCGCGTTCTCAAGAGCTTTCATTTTATCTTCTTTTGCCATCGTTTTGTCTCCTTTTCCAAAATACTGATGATTCTGCCGCAGCCACACTGCAGCCCCTTCTTTGTAAAACCCCTTTTTCTGGCCGCCTTTGGCTTTCTGGCCAGCCTGCAAACCGTCCGGGGCTCATCGTTCCTGATCCGAATGCTTCTTATGATACGGCAGTCTCCCGGCCGCCCCACCCGACCCCAAATACCCGAACATTCGTTCTGCTATCATATTACTTTATTTTGCTGTAAATGTCAACCACTTTTCCGGATATTTTTTCATTGGAAATATTCTGCATTATTTTCTCTTATCGGATTAAGACGGCATCGCACTGCATGTGCCAGAAGATCACAGACCAGAAGAACTCCACACCGGAAAGGACGCTTCTATTATAGCAGTGTTTTTCTTTGCTGTAAAGCGGGGCAGGCTTCTTTCTGCGTAAAATATTTCTCTCATTTTTTGTGCAGAATTACTTTTATTATAAAAGATTTCCGCGAACCAGCATGATTAAAATCCCTGTGCACGGTTATCCTTATATAAGGAACCGGCCGCTTTTCCACACGGAAAATAGACCGAAAAACCAAAACAGCATATGCCCATACGGTGCCGGTGGGAAGTTTTCGGCGGCGGCGCGGACAAAAACTTCCCACCCCGTAACAGGGCAGCGGGAGGGCATATGCGGAACTAATAATAGGAGGCAACCATGAACGAAGACGACATCATCTGTCCTTGTACCGGGGTAACTGCCCGCGATGTTATGGATGCGGTAAAAAACGGCGCAAACACTGTAGAAGACATCGAGGCGGCCACCAGCGCAGGTACGGTATGCGGTGCATGCATCCAGGACCTTGAGGCATTGCTTGCCAAATTAAAAACCAAATAAGGAGACGGCACAGGAAAGCGGCCGCTGCAGAATACCAAATTTCTGCTGCGGCCGCTTTCCTGTGCTGGCCAATCATTTTTTATATTTGTGTATCGTAAGTCTTCCCTGCCTCTTCCAAGCGCTTTAGTTGGTCCCTGCGGTGCGAGATCCGTCTCTCTTCCACAAAAAATGGCGGATCCTGCTGCGAACGCTTCGCTGTCCGCACGGATTTGCTGTTGTTGTCCCACATCCGCAGCGGCTCCTGTCCGTGTTTTCCCTTTTTCCCCGCAGAATACTCCTGCGTGCCCTGTCCTTTCTGCGAAGTCTTCACCGCCAAATCCATGCCCTCCGCAAATTCTTCCCGGAAACCAGTGCTTTCCGCCCCCCCGCTTCCTGCGAACGCTTTCTCTGTGTATTCCCCCGATAATTCTTCTGCGTACTCTTCTTGCAGCAGCTTCCGGCTTTTTCCTGCAGATTCTGTCCGGCTCTGAGCCCGCACAATCTTGCGCACACGCCGCTGCGGCTCTTCCTGAACCCGGTCGCTGTTTTGCGGCGTAAACGTATCGTACTCCGCCCGCGTCGTCGTTTCCTGGCGCGCTGCGACCGCATTGATATCCCCTCCACTCTCCGCGTACAGCTTCTGCTGCACCGCCCCCTCCATCCGCGCCCGTTTCTTTAACAGCCTGCGGCTGCTTGATACCTGCTTTTGGTGGCGGAGCATGACATACAGCGCAAAAAACACGACAAATGCCACAATCAGTACAATAAACACCGTCAGCTCAATTTTTCCCAAATCACGAATGCTCATAATCTCCTCTTTCCGCGCCGCCCGTTTTATATTGGAATCCGGCTGATGCCGGGACAAAATCTCCATCCGCATGGCAGATAAACATATCCTGCCCTTCCCTGATACGCGGTATGATATCGTTCTTCCCTTCCGCAGCGCATGGTCGGGAAATGCTGTGTATACTATTTCCAATATTGACAATAATTATGATTTCATTCGGGATTTTTCATGAATACCTGTTGACAGCCCCCTGTTTTTTCATTATAATCTGTGTTTGTCCGACAGAGAAGCCATTTGTTCCGGAGCGTTCCAAATGGCGGGATAATGTGGGATAGCATACACATGGAAAACGCCCCAGAAACGGAGATTGTGATGAGATTCAAAAAATTTTTTATTCTTGGCACCGCGGTAAGCATAAGAGCCGCAGGTACATTGCCCGGCTGTTCAAATTCCGGTGACGGCGGGAAAGGTTCCGAAAATGTAGAATCCGATAAAAACGATTCCCCAAAAACGGATTCTGATGAAAAAAAGGATACCGCCGGAAAAGAAGACAACGAGTTGTCCGATACCATCCGCTGGTTCAATGCCTCCTACGCTATTCTGACAGAATTGAACGGTTGGGACTATAACGTTTTCGGAGGCTTGAAACCAAGCGCGCAGGTTGCCGAACTTGAACAGCAGCTTCTTGAGGATTCGTGGAGTGTGACCGACCGCGCAAGTGCCGACGAAACATTGGACTGGATTCTGACGGAGGGACACCGCTTTGGTTTTGTGGACAATATGTCCTACCTGGAGGAATGCGGGTTAAGTGAGGTTGCCGATAACCAGCGCAGGGATTTTATTCTTGAAAATTTTGATGTCACACAGGAAGAAGCCGATTTTTACGTGAGTTCCTACAATATGTACGAAGAATACGGTGCGGAGGCGATTGATGCCTGGGACTACTGCCGCGCATTGAATCTGATGGGCTTTTTCTATCTTGCCGGTTATTATGAGGAAACCGAAGCCCTTGACAGCTCCCTGGAAATCGCAAAGACATTACAGGCGAAATTCAGCAGTTGGGATGGCCTGATCGACAGCTATCTCCGCGGCTATGAATACTGGGCGGAAGAAAGCAGCGACGCACGGCGGGAAGTCTATGAAGATCTGAAGAAACGGGAAGATAACCCATACCGCGTTGATTTTAATACCGAACTTAAAAAAACATGGTAAGCCGGAGAATTCATGTAAGACCGGAATGCCGCTTTTTTCCGGCCGCGCACGGCGGTCCGCAAGGATGTGCGCGGCCGGAATTCTTTTTCCTTGGGGCTGTTGCAACATACTAAATTCTACAGCGGTAACATCGGCCAGGAAGCAAGCCGTAATTTGCAAAAATACTATTTTGCAGCTCCCCATTCTATTTTCTTATTTTCTCAATTCCCAAAACAAGTACAGCGGGATCTTTTGCAGCCATGCCAGCTGCACGGACATTTTTGCCTGTTTGTCGGTCGCGCGCGGCTCATCCAGGTCAACAATCGTAAGCCCTGCCCCCACAAAAGTTTTGACATAGTCCTCCATCGTCCGATGCCGCCAAACCACCGGGGTTTTTCCGCGCCAAAGCGGTGCTTCCCAGGTTTTTGGCTCAAAATAATTCATTACCACAACCTGCCGGTCAATACCGTTCCCCTGCCGTCCGATCCCGGTGTCATGGTTGCCGTCAAAACAAGGATGCAGAACGCTCGCATACAGCCTGCCGCGCGGTTTTAGGACGCGCGCCGCCTCCCTTACCGTACCCTCAAAATCTTCACAATCCATCAGCATCATGGAACAAAGTACAATGTCAAAGGAACCGTCCTCTATCCCGAAAAGATCATTGCTGTTCCTGATATAATGCTGTATGGAAAGCCCCTGCTTTTCTGCCTGCCCTGCCGCGTACAAAATCGCAGGCTCCGAACAGTCAACCGCCGTCACGTCGGCATCTTTTTCGGCCAGTGCCCTTGAATAACCACCCTCGCCGCAGCCCAAATCGAGAATTTTTGCCCCTGCCACATTCCCAAGTTTCGCAAGCATGTACGGCATGATAAAATGAATCCGGCTCTCGCCTGTCTGCGCCAGTTCAAACCATTCTTCACCAAGTTCGTTCCATGCCCTTGTTGAATTGTCGTGCTTCATTTCGCCCATCGCATTCCTCCTGTTTTGAATTCCGTCTATAACCCCAAACTACCCTTTTAGTCCTCTCGACTGCCTTTCCATGTCTTCTATGACGATGTCATATATTTCACCGAGGGATGCACAATATTCCAACACTTTCCACGGCTCATTCGTGTGGAAATGAATCTTGATCATCTCCTCATCACCGACCGCCAAGAGGCAGTCGCCCTTCAAATTTTGCGTAAAATAGTCACTGACCGCATCCTCATCGAGGTCTTGCCCTTCAATCAAAAGCTGTGTATCATATTTAAACTCTAACATAATTCCCTCCTTATCTCATACAATAACTTTTTAATTATTTTCCGGAAATTGGTCTTTTCCGTCAGAAAAACGGCCGGACGGAAAGTCAAGCCGTTTTTCTTTCTTTATTATTTATCCTGCCGCACAAATATTTTACTGCATAAACAACGCACGGCTAACGACAAAACAGACACCATCCATTTGTCATCACCGGGACTTTTGTAAGAAACGTCATAAGAACCTGCTTTTATAAGTCCAGACCTTTTCTTTGCTGCAAAAAAGCTTTCGGAAACTCCCGCCAGCGCTTCACGCTCAAATCTTCTCCGGGCAGTCCTTGATCGAGAAGCTGACACGCCCCATCTTGTCCTTGCCAAGGCATACGACCCTCACCACATCGCCGAGCGTCAGCACGTCCTCCACATGGTTGATGCGCTCCTTTGCAATCTTCGAGATGTGAACCATTCCCTCCTTGCCCGGCGCGAACTCAAGAAACGCACCGAACTCCTTGATGCTGACCACTTTTCCGGTGAAGATCTGACCTTCCTCAAAATCAGAAACAATGATTTCAATCAACTTCACTGCTTTCTGCATCGCGTCCGCGTCCGTCCCGCAGATCGAAACCGCCCCGTCGTCCGTGATGTCAATCTTCACGCCGGTCTGCTCAATGATCGCATTGATCGTCTTGCCCCTCTGGCCGACCACATCGCCGATTTTCTGCGGATCGATCTGGATCTGGATGATCTTCGGCGCGTACTTGCCAACCTCCTTGCGGGGCTCGGCGATACATGGCGTAAGAATATCGTTGATGATATGCTCGCGCGCCGCCTTTGTCTTGCGGAATGCCTCCTCCACGATCGGTCTGGTCAGCCCGTGGATTTTGATATCCATCTGGATTGCCGTGATACCGTCATGCGTCCCGGCAACCTTGAAATCCATGTCGCCGAAGAAATCCTCAAGCCCCTGGATATCCGTCAGGACAATATAATCATCGTCGGTATCCCCGGTCACAAGCCCACAGGAAATACCCGCCACCTGCTTTTTGATCGGCACACCCGCCGCCATCAGCGACAGCGTTGACGCGCAGACGGATGCCTGTGAGGTGGAACCATTGGACTCAAAGGTCTCGGAAACCGTACGGATGGCATACGGAAACTCCTCTTGGCTTGGAAGCACCGGCATCAGGGCTTTTTCCGCAAGCGCGCCGTGACCGATCTCACGCCGTCCCGGTCCTCTGGAAACTTTCGTCTCACCAACCGAGTAGGACGGGAAATTATAATGATGCATGTAGCGCTTGCTTACCTCATTCTCATCGAGGCCGTCGATGCGCTGTGCCTCGGCAAGCGGCGCAAGCGTACAGACATTGCAGATCTGGGTCTGCCCGCGCGTGAACATACCGGAACCATGCACCCTCGGAATAATATCAATCTCCGCGGCAAGCGGGCGGATCTGGTCGATCGCGCGGCCGTCCGGGCGTTTGTGATCCTTTAAGATCATCTTGCGCACGGTCTTCTTCTGGTATTGGTATACTGCCTCGTCGAGGATGGCAAGCCACTCTTCGTTGTCCGCAAATGCCTCTTTTAACTTCTCTGTCACCTGACGGATGTTCTCCTCGCGCGTCTGCTTATCGTCGGAGAATACTGCAACCTCCATCTCCTCCGGCGTAACGATCTTTTTCATCTCCTCGAACAGCTCAGCCGGAACCGCGCAGCTCTGGTAAGAATGCTTCGGCTTGCCGCACTCCGCCGCCATATTCTCAATAAAGGCAATGATCGTCTGGTTGATGTCGTGCGCCATGTAGATCGCCTCAAGCATCTTGTCCTCCGGCACTTCATTTGCACCCGCCTCGATCATAATAACCTTCTGCTTCGTTGAAGCCACCGTCAGCTGCAGGTCGCCGTTCTTCCACTGCTCCTGGCTTGGGTTCACTACAAACGCGCCGTTTACCAGCCCGATCTGCGTCGTTGCACACGGTCCGTCAAACGGGATATCCGAGAGTGTCGCAGCGATTGCGGAACCGAGCATCGCCGTAAGTTCCGGACGGCAATCCGGATCTACGGACATTACCATATTATTTAACGTCACATCGTTGCGGTAATCTTTCGGGAATAAAGGGCGCATCGGCCGGTCGATCACACGCGACGTTAAAACGGCGTTCTCGCTCGCTTTGCCCTCCCTCTTGTTAAAACCACCTGGGATCTTCCCGACCGCATACAGCTTCTCTTCATACTCCACGCTCAACGGGAAGAAATCAATCCCCTCCCTCGGCTCTTTCGAAGCAGTAGCGGTAGAAAGCACAGTCGTATCACCGTAATGCATGAACGCCGCCGCATTCGCCTGCGCACCCACCCTGCCGATATCAACCGTCAAGGTTCTTCCGGCAAGCTCCATAGAATAACTTTTGTACATAAATAGTATGTCTCCTTTTAAATTTATTTGGTGGAGCGTCCGAAACCACTGAAAAAACAGCCCGGGATGGCTCGTCCATCGGGCAGACTTTTCAGAAGTCTCGGCAAAAACCCCACTATTTTTATAGTATAACACCAAGCGGCAGAAAAATCCAGTATTATTTTGAACAGCGGAATTTATCTACAATCCATTCATCTATGTCAGCAACCACCGGCGCAATATTTTTCCATGGAACATGCATTGATGTTTCCACCCTCATATTTCATGCCGGGTCTGCAAGCTTACAAACCTCATGGATAAATGCCGATTGCAGCAGCGGTTCCCCGCCGCCGGACATCCGATAATATAGGTTATCCTTTCTAAGAATATGGATCAGCTGCTCCGGTGTATATGCCCCCCTTGCCGTCCGTTCCCATTCTCAATCTGGAAATCGACATAATATCCCCAGTCATGACATCACCTCCTTCTGGGGATCAAATTGTGGGGATACCTTCTGTTCCTCCGGTATTTTTTGGAGCTGCTTTCCCAGATATTTTAATTCCATATCGCATTTTTCACAAGTTCCCGCGCACGGTCCGATCGACGGGCACTCCTTGCTTTGGAATGTAATATGGTTTGCCTCTGCTAACCGGATCCTCTGCTCCCTTAAAACATTACATACCTTTTTCCCGTCAGGCTGATCGCCGTTCTCTCCACCTCTTCCTTGACATAATCCAAATCCTCCGGATAATCATGGGGGGGTTATTAAACCAAGTGTTGAATATTGCCTACTGATAGAAAATATGATATGTTTCTTTGCATTGTCTTTTTTACTCAGATCAATAGCAAGCTTTTTCCCCGTTCAGGCAAACAACTAACACAGTCTCTTTCAATTGCTCCAAGTATGGATTATTAGGATTCCAAACATTCCCCGTGTTCCGCATCTGACAATCCCCTTTCTTCCGCCTGTAGCCAGAATCATCCGCTGCCCCATAATTTCCTCTTTTTCCCTACCGCAGCCTCACCCGCAACACCACCGGCTTCTCCGACGCTACCGTCCTCGTCCTCACTGCCAGCCCTTCTTCCGTCCGCTCCCACTCCGGCACTTCGTCAAACCCAAGCACGCTCACCGCATCAATGATCCCATGAAACTTTGGCAGATGCGACGCATCCTGCTCGCCGAGTGCCTTGACCAGGATCTTCCCGTCCGCCGGATAATTCAGGCAGGTCACATACAGATTCCCACCCTTTACCGTAAACCGGAAATCTTCCCTCGTAAATACCTTATCCTTCCCGTCGGTAAACTGCCCTTCCTCAACGGCGGTCGGTCCTTCCGCCGCAACCCGCCAGGTGCGCGTTCCGTAGATCGCCTCGCCGTTTATGGCAAGCCATTCCCCGATCTGTGTAAGCACCGCCGTATCCTCCGGAGAGATCGTTCCGTCCGCCTTTGGTCCCACATTTAACAACAGACATCCATTTTTGCTGACAATATCCACAAGGTCGCAGAGAATATCCTTCGCCTTTTTAAAATCATTATGTTCCGTATAGCACCACGAATTTTTCGCGATTGCCGTGTCCGTCTGCCACGCAAACGGCTTCACATCCGAAAACTGCCCGCGCTCGATGTCCACAACCGCTGTCCCAAACATAAAAGCGTCATGCTTGTAAGCAATCATGACCTCCTCGCCCCATTCCAATGCCCGGTTGTAATAATAGGCGGCAATCTTTTTTAAATACGGCTTGGCAGAAGCATGCTGGATCCACCAGTCAAAATACAGTTCTTTCACGCGGTAGCGGTCGATCAGCTCGCAGGTGCGGATCATCCAATCCTCCAAAAATTCTTTCGTCGGCGCAGGCTCACTGAACAGATCATGGTGCTCACGCTCCGGCATCGCCGGCCAGTAAAAATCCCCCGGTTCCTCAGCATCCGTGATATCGCTCTCAAACTCCTTCCCATGCCCCATAAAAAACCAGTGCTCGATGCGGTGCGTGGACGCGCCGTTCATAAGCCCCTCTTTCTTTGCCTGCTCGCTAAGCTCGCCGAGCACATCGCGGCACGGTCCCATCTTCGCCGCGTTCCACTTGGACAGCGCACTGTCGTACATCTGGAAACCGTCATGGTGCTCCGCCACCGGCACAACATATTTTGCCCCCGCACGCTTAAAGAGCGAAATCCATTGTTCCGCATCAAATTTCTCCGCCTTAAACATCGGGATAAAATCCTTATAGCCGAAATCCTTCTGCGCGCCGTAGGTCTTTACATGGTGCTCAAACTCCGTGCTCCCCTGTATGTACATATTACGCGAATACCACTCATTCCCGAAGGCCGGGACACTATAAATCCCCCAGTGGATAAAAATCCCGAACTTCGCGTCCTGAAACCACTGCGGTGTCTTATGCCGCGACAGGGAATCCCAGTTATCTTTATACTCCCCATCCCTGATACACGCCTCGATTTTTTCCAGTTCTTTTTCTTTGTCGTAAAGAAACATATTTATTTCCCCCTGTTTTGATTTTGTTCCCAAACCAATTCCACGGTCTTCTTTTTGGATTCTGTTCTTTCCGCTTCATTTTTCTGCCGCCGAATACCAGAGGCCAACTTTTTTGAAGCCGCCCACAATACAAGTATAAAGAAAAAAAGGCTTGCAGTCCATGCATATTCTTAATATAAGAATGGAGATTCTGATCGTCTGCCTTATTTACCTGTTCTTGGTATCAGCAAATGCGGCTGTCCATCTTGATAGGAAACCTGAGAAAAATAGAAAATCGCCGAAAATAGAAACCAACTCGACATAGAGATTAACAAAAGCGGATTTGGGTACGCAGGCCATGCCAACCGGCAGCCCATTTTTCCTGCTGCCTGCGGCAGCGCCTTTTGCTTAAAGCCTGCCATTTGCCCCAGCCTACCGGCAGAACCCCCAAAAAACTCCTTTCAACCCAGCGACAGAAAGCACCAGC
>ERZ808040.76-NODE-76-length-93213-cov-8.195402_pt1 | contig 93213 bp, 91 predicted proteins | sample MGYA00380191_ERZ808040 | MGnify/ENA primary metagenome ERZ808040 (study PRJEB31490, sample SAMN06133395) | mouse gut metagenome | isolation source: J6 | host: mice | place: China: Chengdu | collected 2015-05 ...
TTGTGTCTGCGCGGCATCCACAAACTTGAAAGCCAGGCTGGCTTTGCGCAATAAAGCCGCGCAGAAATGGAGTAAAACATGAAAAGTATAAAATGAAGCCTGGTGACGTCATAATTTTCTTAAAATGATTTATGAGTCATATTATATGACATAGATGTCATATGTGGATAACTCTGTGGATTTTGGGGATTTCTTTTTGAAAAAGGTCGAAGGAAAGAAAAATAAGGAGGGAAATATAAAATTTTTATTTTGCAAGTCATTTCTTTCAGATATTGCAAAATACCGGTTGGGTCAAATTATACGGGCTAAAATATTTTTATATAAAAACGGAGAATTTTGTGGTAAAATAAAAAAGGTTAAAAAATCTGGCAATGGCATATTGGAATTAGGAGGAATAATAATATGTGGGCATATGAAAGCGTTTTTTATCAGATCTATCCACTGGGTTTTTGTGGAGCGCCTTTTGAAAACGACGGCGTGGTGGAATCAAGGATACTGAAAGTATTGGACTGGATCCCCCATATGAAGAAGCTGGGGATAAACGCAGTTTATTTTTCGCCTGTATTTGAATCGGATACTCATGGGTATAATACGAGGGATTACAGGAAGATAGACGGCAGACTTGGGACGAATGAGGATTTTAAAAAGGTATGCGAAAAATTGCATGAAAATGGAATCCGCATCGTGCTGGACGGTGTTTTCAATCATGTAGGGAGAGGATTTACCCAGTTTCAGGACGTGCTGAAAAACAGGGAGCATTCCCCTTACCTGAACTGGTTCCATATTAATCTGGGAGGAAATTCCAATTATAACGACGGCCTCTGGTATGAAGGCTGGGAGGGCAACTATGATCTGGTGAAGCTGAACCTTAGAAATGAAGAAGTCATCGGGCATATTTTCGACAGCGTGGCTTCCTGGATTGATGAGTTTGATATCGATGGGCTTAGGCTGGATGTGGCGTATTGCCTGGATCATGATTTCGTGCGCCGGTTAAGGAATTTTACGGATGGAAAGAAGAATGAGTTTTTCCTCGTGGGCGAGATGCTCCATGGGGATTATAACCAGATGATGAACGACGGGATGCTGCATTCCGCTACAAATTATGAATGTTATAAGGGACTTCATTCCAGCTTTAACAGCATGAACATGTTTGAGATCAATCATTCGCTGATGCGGCAGTTCGGGCCGGAAAACTGGACTTTGTACAAAGGAAAACATCTTCTTTCCTTTGTGGATAACCACGATGTATCGAGAATTGCCAGCATATTGACGAATGAGAAGCACTTGCCGCTGATCTATGCGATTTGTTTCGGCATGCCGGGGATTCCGTGCGTGTATTATGGAAGCGAATGGGGGACAAAAGCAAATAAGAGCGAAGGCGACCCTGCGCTGCGGGCAAGCTTTGCGGAACCAGTTTTTAACGAACTGTCGGAATTTATTTCAAAGCTGGCGGAGGCGAAGAAGAATTCGGAGGCATTGAACTACGGAACTTTCCGTTCTGTTGTTTTGACAAATAAGCAGTGTATTTTCGAAAGAAAGACAGATCAGGAGAGGGTGCTGGTGGCTGTTAATGCGGACGGCGAGAGCTTTACGGCTCATTTTGATGCAGGATGCGGTACGGCGGTAGACCTGATCAGCGGAGAAACGCATGATTTCGGAGGCGGCAGCGAACTTCCTCCTTACAGCGCTTATTTCTGGAAAATGGAGAGATAAACAGAGAAAAAATGAAACGCCGGACTTTCTGTCTTCGGGTTATGAAGATAGAAAGTCCGGCGTTTTTTTGCAAATCAAAAGTTCTGCGGCCGGCAATGGAGTATTCATTTGCCATTCTGCTGCCGTGCAAGCAGTACAATCTTTTCGGATCAATAACCGGAGAGTACTTTTCGGACGGCGGCAACTGCATCGGCAGAAGTTTCCCATATTTCATATTCTCCCATGCCAGGCAGCCCCATGGCGACATTAGGATTGCGGAATTGCATTCCGCTTTCCCGGATCTTTTTTCCGGACATATGAAAAGAGGTGATCTTCGTCTGTTCCTTCAGGATCTTGGCGCTGTTTTCCTGGATGCCGGCTCCTGCCATGATAGCAATCCGACCTTCCGCTTTTTCATCCAGTTGCCTGATTAAGTCAATACCTTCCAGGCAGGAGGGTTTGCAGCCGGAGGTGAGAATCGCATGAACGCCCAAAGATTTCGCAAGTTCCAATGTGTGGAAAGGATTGACGCACATGTCAAAAGCACGGTGCAAAGTAATCTTCATTTGACCGCTATGGTCTATCAAAGAACGCATCGCTTCGACATCCAGATTGCCGTCGGGCTGCAGACAGCCGATTACAATGCCCTCCGCCCCGGCTTCGCGAAACATATCGATTTCTTTGGCGATGATGCCAAGTTCCTGATCCGTATATAGAAAATCGCCGAAACGGGGACGGAGAAGGACATGGATGGGGATATTCGTATGTTCCCGTATCTGCCGGAACAGGGCGAGGGTAGGCGTAGTGCCGCCTATGACCAGATTGGAACAAAGTTCCAGCCGGTCCGCACCGCCTTTTTCGGCTTGAAGCGCCGATTCCACGCTGTCCACACAGCATTCCAAAATGTATTTTCCGCCGTTTCGGCCTTTATTTTCCGTGGAAATTTTCATTTGAACAATAATACCCTTTCCCCAATCTGTTTTTTATGCGGGTTATCATCTGCTTTACAGGTGTTTTTACCGGTTAGTCTTCTACAGGGGTAAAACGTTTGAAAAATTTATCCGCTCCGCACACATGGCGTTCATGGTCGTTTTCCGTAATGATATAGTCGCCTTCGCGAATAAAGATAACCCCTCGCCTGTTCTGGATAAACGGGCATACGACGGAGCCGTCCGGGCGGGTGAGCTTGAACAGGCCGTCGGTGCTGATCCAGCCGTTGGTAATGACCTTGGTATATAATTCAAAGCCGTCTTCCAGTCCCTTATCCAGCTCATATTGTTCTGCCGTTACGATTAAAGAAGCTCGTTCATATTTCTTTTGCATACCTTTCTCCCTTCCTAGGTCTGCGGGCCTTGCCCCAGACAGAGATTTCTATCGAGTGTCTTACCAATATTTTACCCGAACCGAAGAAAAAATACAACATAGAAATCCAAAGTGGCATGGTCGTTTAGATCAAAATTGCACCTTTTCATATATACAGATATGGCTATAATAGCGGTAAGAAGTAGATCGAAGGTTTACGTCTCAGGTCATGACCGAAAAAAATAAGAAAATACAGACTCCCAAGTTTGTGTCCGCGCTGCATCCACAAACTTGAAATACGCAAAAAGCAGCGCAGAAATGAGGTAATCTATGAAGGAAAGATATGAATTGAATAAACAACTGGCACAGATGTTAAAAGGCGGTGTGATCATGGACGTGACGAATCCTGAACAGGCGAAGATCGCGCAGGAGGCGGGGGCTTGTGCTGTCATGGCGCTGGAGAAGATCCCCGCGGATATCAGGGCGGCCGGAGGGGTGGCCCGCATGAGCGACCCAAAGATGATCCGGGGCATCCAGGAGGCGGTTTCGATCCCGGTGATGGCAAAATGCCGCATCGGGCATTTCGCGGAAGCACAGATATTGGAAGCGATCGAGATCGATTATATTGATGAAAGCGAAGTGCTTTCGCCGGCAGATGATGTTTACCATATTAATAAAGAAAAGTTCCGCGTTCCTTTCGTATGCGGCGCAAAAGATCTGGGGGAAGCGTTGCGCAGAATCGCGGAGGGAGCGTCCATGATCCGAACAAAAGGGGAGCCTGGGACGGGAGATGTGGTACAGGCGGTGCGCCATATGAGAAAAATAAACGGGCAGATGGCAAAGATTGCCGCCATGCGGAAGGATGAATTGTATCAGGCGGCAAAAGAGCTGGGAGCGCCGTATAATCTGGTATTGTATGTCCATGAAAACCAAAAGCTGCCGGTAGTGAATTTTGCGGCGGGAGGCATTGCCACTCCGGCGGACGCGGCGCTGATGATGCAGCTTGGCGCGGAGGGAGTATTTGTCGGTTCCGGTATTTTCAAGTCGGGCAACCCTGAAAAGAGGGCCGCTGCTATTGTAAAAGCCGTTACCAATTACAAAGATGCGGCCATGCTGGCAAAGCTGTCGGAAGACTTGGGAGAAGCGATGGTGGGCATAAATGAAGCGGAAATCGAATTGCTTATGGCGGAGCGTGGGAAGTGATGCGGGCGGCGGTATTGGCTCTGCAGGGAGCATTTGCGGAACATGAACGTATATTGGAAGATATGGGCGTGGAATGCATGGAAATTCGGCAGGAAAAAGACGCTTATCAAGACTTTGATGCGCTGATCCTGCCGGGGGGAGAAAGTACGGCAATGGGAAAGCTCCTCAGAGATTATCATTTGCTCGGCATATTAAAAGAAAAGATAGAAAAAGGGCTTCCCGTTCTCGGCACATGCGCAGGACTGATTCTTCTGGCAAAGCAGCTCACAGACGGGGCTCCGCATCTGGCCACAATGCCGGTGACAGTAAAGCGGAACGCCTACGGACGCCAGCTGGGAAGCTTTGTTACGGAAGCGGATATGAAAGGGATAGGCCGGACAAAAATGGTGTTCATACGCGCCCCCTATATTGTGGAAGCCGGCGAAGAAACGGAAATTCTGGCACAGGTGGACGGCCGCATTGTGGCCGTCCGGTACAAAAAGCAAATCGGCCTGTCCTTCCACCCGGAACTAACCGACTGCCGTCACATATATGAAATGCTTTTCCATATATAAAAATAAAAACTTTTCAAATTTCATGTGCTGTTTCCTCCATATCAGTTAAGGATTCTGTATCAAACTTTCTTTTTTTGAAGTAGTAAATTCTATCTTCTTCCGTTATTTCACGGATAATCTTGCAAGGATTACCTGTTGCAATCACGTTGTCGGGAATATCTTTTGCTACAATACTTCCTGCCCCGATTACGACATTGTTCCCAATCGTCACTCCCGGAAGTATGACCGCATTACCGCCGATCCATACGTTATCGCCAATTGTGACAGGTATTCCGTATTCATAGCCAGAGTTGCGGCTTTCCGGGTGTATTGGGTGTCCTGCCGTATAAATGGATACATTGGGTGCGATTTGTGCATTCTCCCCGATTGTGACTTTCCCTACGTCAAGGATAGTGAGGTTATAATTTGCAAAAAAATTATTGCCTACTTCAATATTCCACCCATAATCGCAATGAAAAGGCGGCTCCATCCAAACGTTTTCCCCAGTTTTTCCAAGCAGCTTTTTAAGCAGTTCGGGAATACGCCCCCTTTCTTTCGGCGGCAGGAAATTCAATTCATAAACGAACTGCTTGCAGATTTCCCGTTCTTCTTCAAGACCATCAAGCCATGCCTTATAAGGCAGACCATTCAACATTCTTTCCTTTTGGTTCATAAGTTCCTCCTTATTGTTGGTTTATAGTTAGGTTTTTAACCCATTTGTATTGTTTGTAATGCTTGTAAACGGCGGGCAGTTTTATCCATTCGTCTAAATTCAGTAAAAAGTAAACTGCCAATACTGCGCTGCTAAAACTGTAGTGCCGATTGTAAGGGCTGAAAAAAATAAATTCAAAACAAATTGTACCTGTGTTGCCAATGATACGGCTGATAATGCTGTCTGATCTAAAAATCTCAACATGAGTGCGTCTGACGCGCTGACAAGGGCTGTCATTAAATTTTGGATTGCAATAGGAAAAACCAATGCAATCAATTTTTGCTAGAAAACGTTTTCTTTTGTTCCCTTTTTTTGCTTTTTCTCAATGTTTTGTTATTAATTATAGTGTTTATTATTTAACTTTTCTAGCAAGCATGAACAGAATATCAGGAAAATCTATAAATACGATTTTGGGTATTGCATAGGTCAGAAAGTTTTACTGATTATGTTTTATCCAATTTTCTTTTTTAGAATGGATGGACAGGTGATGCCAGATTCTTCTGTAAAAAATAAATAGGTTTTGGCAAGAGGAAAACTTGTTTTAAAATTCCATGCAATTTTATAAAACTATAGGATAGATTATTCCATCTGAAAGGCTGTTACGGTATAATGATTTCATCAATACGAAAATACATGGTAGTATTATGTAGGATTATAAAAACAGGGGTGGAGAAAATGTCTGCGAAAGAAAAGCTGATTTTAGCAATAGAACATCTTTTATCAAAAAAGAAATTGGACGAAATAACAGTTACTGAAATTGTATCAGAGGCGTCTCTCTGTCGCAAAACATTTTACCGCAATTTTACGGATAAATATGATTTGACAGATTACTATTTTAAGCAGTTTTTTGAGAATTCTTTTGGGCAAATAATATGCGGGAAGGATTTTGACACTGCTTTGCTCCGATATCTTGAGATATGTGAATCGAAAGCTGATATATTGTTAAATGCATATTCCAGTACAGATGTAAATGGACTCAGAAATTATGATATTGAAAGTACAAGGCGCGCTTATGAGAAATATCTGCTTGAAAAAGGGGCTGATATTTATGCTCCGGAAATGAAGTTTGCCATAGAGATAGCAGTCCGTGGAGGAACCGATATGATTATCGAATGGCTGTTAAATGGCATGAAGGAGGATAAAAAGACGTTGCAGATTTTGATAAAAAGGACACTGCCAAATGATTTACTAAAGTATTTGGAGCAAATGCCAGAATGACACACTTGTGACATTCTGTGGCTTGTATTTAGTCCGGCCTTATGCTAAAGTATGCTCAATTCATATAGTAAGGCGATGAAGGAAACGAGTACTGTCGACAAGTTTTTCAGAGAGTGTCCGGATGGTGTGAGGATATAGACGAACTGACAGGAATACATTCCAGAGCTGCTGCCTGAACAGAAATAATTAGGGTCAGACGGGTACGCCCGATATAGCGTTATGTGTGTGTCTGCACACAATAAGGAATATTCCGTGAGGAATATTTAAACGAAGGTGGTACCACGATAGAATCGTCCTTTGTTCCGTTAATCCGGAACAGGGGATTTTTTTATATCAAAAGGAGGAGAATCAAATGAAGATTTACGAAGAATTACAGGCGGGGGAACCGGATTTATTGGCGACCCATCGGGAAGGACGGATATGCGTACTATGATGAAGGCTGAAACAATCCAGCATAAGTGTATCAGGTGCGGTTATGCGTAGAGAACATTATCTATCCATCAGTGAATTTGCGGAATTTTGCAAGGTTAATCGTAAAGCGCTTATTTTCTATGACAATATCGGCTTGTTCAAACCTGCTCTGGTGAAACCAAACGGCTATCGTTATTATGCACATTGGCAGATCGAACAGATTTCGGTGATACGAATGTTATCTGACTTAGGTATCCCTTTAGAAAAAATTAAACTATATCTGCAATGCTGTGAGCCGCAGCAGGCGTTACAGCTTCTCCATAAGCAGAACCAAATGATTGAAGAAAAAATCGAAGCGCTGCGGGATGCACAGGAAATGCTGCGTACACGTATCCGATTGATTACAGAAGGCTACGCTGCGGAAAATACTTTTCAAGTGGTGGAACAGAAGGCTGTTTTGTTGTATATGTCGGAACCATATCGATGTGATATCAGAGAAATGCAGGATGAATTATGGAATCGTTTTAATGCTATGTGTGAGAAAGAACGAATTCCATTCTTTTATCCGCTGAGTTATTTGGTCAGCAAAGAAGATCTGGAATCGGGTTCATATTATATGGTTTCACATATGTATTACCGTATTGAAAATGCCCGAAAAGCAAACGGCGTTATGCCTGCGGGATGTTATTTGATTGGGTACGGCAACTATCATTATGGGGATTCCTGTCTGCTGTATCAGAAAATGTGTGATTATGCAGCAAGAAATAATTTGGAAATAGGTGGAAATGCTTATGAGGAATATATACTGGATGAACTAACAACCTCCTACGCAAATGAGTTCAAAGTGAAGATCAGTATTCAATTAAAAAGTTAGAATAATAAAATTTCATATTTCAGTATTTTGTATAATTTTAAACAAATATACATTTTCGTGAATGATTTTTCATAAAATAGTTGACTGTCAAGTTACTATACAGCTTATAAGTAATAGTAGCTGACATTACACAGATCAGCAGGAAGGAGAATCATTTATGGCAAGTAAATATGATGGTCTCGCCCGGATAATTATTCAAAATGTGGGCGGCAAATCCAACATCGTATCCCTTACCCACTGCGTTACTCGTCTTCGCTTCAAATTGAAAGATGAGAGCCTGGCACAAACAGATGTACTGAAAGATACAGACGGAGTTGTAACCGTTATACAATCCGGTGGACAGTACATGGTGGTGATTGGCAATCAGGTGAATGACGTTTATAATGCCGTCTGCACTGTGGGCCATATTAATCCCGGCGGTGCGGTAAATGAAGACGGTTCTACCGCAGAGGGCAGCGGAGATAGCCCAAAGGAAAAACTTAATCCATTCAATGCCTTTGTCAGCATTATCACCAGTGTATTCACTCCCTGGCTTGGTGTCATGGCAGCTTGTGGTATTATCAAAGGCATTTTGTCACTCCTGGTGGCAACTAGCCTGATGAGCGGAGAGAGCAGTACCTACAATATCCTTTATGCGTTGGGCGACAGTTATTTTTACTTCATGCCGGTTTTGTTGGCCTATACTGCTGCAAAAAGATTTGGCCTCCCTGAGTTGGAGGGGCTTCTGATTGGTACGGCGCTTCTCTATCCGTATTTGCTGGGCGGCGCAGTACAGGATCATAGCAGCCTGTTCCATATCCCAGTCGTTATGCCATCTTCCGGGGACTATACCTCCAGCGTGATTCCAATTATTTGTGCTGTTGCTTTTGCGGCCTGGTTTGAAAGGAAGATAAAAGACCGCATCCCTGAAACTATCAAAATGTTTACGGTTCCTCTGATTACTTGCACGGTGACATTTTGTCTGACCTTATGGATAATCGGTCCTATCGCTTCCAAACTGTCTGATCTGCTTGGCATATTCTTCGCATGGCTGGCCGCAACCAGCAGCGTGGCTATGGGACTTGCTATGGGTGCATTATGGCAGGTGTTGGTTATGTTTGGCCTTCACTGGGCTGTTATCCCGCTGGAGATCAACAACCTTGCTACGATTGGCTATGACACAACATTGGTTGGCACTTTCGGCTGTACTTTTGCACAGTGCGGTGCTGTACTGGCGATTATGCTGAAAACCAAGAACAAAAAGACAAAAAGTCTTTGTGGTCCGGCATTAATCTCAGGTATTGCCGGTGTCACTGAGCCTGCAATCTATGGTATCACTCTGCCGAAGAAAAAGCCTTTTATCATTACTTGTATTGTAGGTGCAATCACAGGAGCTGGTCTGGCATTCTGTGGCGTATTGGAACATCAGGCTGCGGGCTTGGGTGTCTTTGGTTACACCGCTTACATAGACACCGTTAGTAACGATATCAGCGGGATGCTTTGGTCTATTGCATGGTCGGTGATTGCTGCTGTTCTTGCCTTTATCCTTGTCTACATTACTTACTCGGAGGCGCCGGCAAAAACTGCGCCTGCCAGTGCTGCACCCACAAATGTTCCTGCATCTTCCTCCTCCCATAAAGCGTCCCGAATCGGTGCGGCACTGGAAGGACAGGTTAAAGCTCTGGCTGAAATTGATGATGAAGTATTCAAGACTGAGGTGTTGGGTAAAGGGGTTGCCATTGAGCCGGTAAAAGGACAGGTTGTGGCGCCTTTTAATGGAACAGTTACAACTGTGGCGGATACTTTACATGCAATTGGTCTTATGAGTGAGGATGGCGTCGAATTGCTGATTCACGTCGGTATGGATACGGTGGCTTTGGGAGGCAAGGGCTATCAGGTAAAGGTCAAAGAAGGACAAAAGGTAAACAAGGGACAGTTGCTTCTGACCTTTGACATGGAGACGATCAAAGCCGCTGGATATGCGTTGACAACGCCTATGGTAGTGACAAATACCGATGACTATCAGGTGGTGGAAAAGATCGCATTCGGTACAGTAAAGCCTGGCGATGATGTTCTGCAGGTAGAATAAGGAAAGGAATGTTGCTGAAATGAGTAAAATGCCCGATAATTTTTTATGGGGCGGCGCTACTGCCGCCAATCAGGTAGAAGGAGCGTGGAATGAAGGGGGACGCGGATTGGCAAATGTCGATTTGATTCCCCAAGGGGATACTCGTGATGATGTCATGATCGGACGTGCTGTCAAATGGGAGTTCGATCCTGCGCTGCGTTATCCGGCTATGGATGGAATTGACTTTTATCATCACTACAAAGATGATATTCGTCTGTTTGCTGAAATGGGCTTCAAATGCTTCCGTCTGTCCATTGCGTGGAGCAGAATCTTTCCGAACGGCAATGAGGCTGTTCCTAACGAGGAGGGGCTGCGTTTCTATGAGGATATTTTCCGCGAATGTCGTTTGTATGGCATGGAACCCCTGGTTACGATTTGTCATTTTGATTGTCCAATTGGATTGGTTCGTTCCATTGGGGGCTGGAGAAACCGGGACATGATTGATCACTATATCCGACTGTGTCAGATACTGTTTACCCGGTATAAAGGATTGGTAAAGTATTGGATTACGTTTAATGAAATCAACATGGTTCTCCATGCACCTTTCATGGCCTGCGGTTTGACTGTTTCAGAGAAAGAAAACGCATCGCAAATCAAATATCAGGCTTCGCATTATGAATTGGTTGCCAGTGCTCTGGCTGTTCAGCTGGCGCATGACATTGATCCGGAAAATAAGATCGGCTGTATGATTGCAGCAGGAGACATTTATCCTAATACCTGTGCTCCTGAAGATGTATGGGCTGCTGCTTTGGGAAACCGGGAAAACTATTTTTTTACTGATGTGCAGATGCGTGGCCGTTATCCTTCCTATGCGGAAAAAGAGTTTACGAAAAAAGGCCTTGTATTAGATCGCACAAATACCGATAATCAAGCATTGGCTGCTGGTACCTGCGATTTTATCGCTCTATCTTACTACTCCTCCAGCCTAGTCAGCGCTGATTCGTCCGTCATGGAAATGACAGAGGGCAACCTGTTCCCGACACTACGCAACCCCTATCTTCGTGCCAGCGAATGGGGATGGCAGATTGATCCGCTTGGATTGCGCATCACGCTGAATTCGCTCTATGATCGTTACCAGAAACCGCTTTTTATTGTGGAAAACGGTCTGGGGGCGAAAGATATTCTGACAAATGATACGGTGGAAGACGACTACCGTATTGATTATCTGCGTCAGCATATCCAGGCTCTGTATGACGCTGTTTGTGAGGATGGTGTGGATGTGATTGGATATACTACCTGGGGCTGTATCGATCTGGTGAGTGCGTCTACAGGAGAAATGAGCAAACGGTATGGTTTCATCTACGTGGACATGGATAACGATGGCAGTGGAAGCCAGAGACGCTATAAAAAGAAATCTTTTGACTGGTATAAAAAAGTAATTGCTTCAAATGGTGAGGATTTGGCATAGTAACAGATTCCCCCAAAGTGGTGAGTGACATTATGTTCACTCACCACTTCTTTAAATTCATTTGCAGAAAGTGGTAAGTAGTTGACAGAAGAGATAAGTAAAGGCAGGAAATGTGGATGGACTGAAAGAATGCCTAGAAAAAACTGGTTAACAGACAGAGGTGTGGAAAAATGCTTGCTAAGGAAAAGTTAATTTTAGCAATTGAGCAGCTTTTATCTAAAAAAGAATTGGATGAAATAACAGTTTCTGAAATTGTATCAGAGGCTTCTCTCTGTCGTAAAACATTTTACCGTAATTTTACGGATAAATATGATTTGACAGATTATTATTTTAAGCAGTTTTTTGAAAATACTTTTGGGCAGATAATATGCGGGGAGGACTTTGACACTGCTTTGCTCCGATATCTTGAGATATGTGAATCGAAAGCTGATATATTGTTAAATGCATATTCCAGTACAGATGTAAATGGACTCAGAAATTATGATATTGAAAGTACAAGGCGCGCTTATGAGAAATATCTGCTTGAAAAAGGGGCTGATATTTATGCTCCGGAAATGAAGTTTGCCATAGAGATAGCAGTCCGTGGAGGAACCGATATGATTATCGAATGGCTGTTAAATGGCATGAAGGAGGATAAAAAGACGTTGCAGATTTTGATAAAAAGGACACTGCCAAATGATTTACTAAAGTATTTGGAGCAAATGCCAGAATGACACACTTGTGACATTCTGTGGCTTGTATTTAGTCCGGCCTTATGCTAAAGTATGCTCAATTCATATAGTAAGGCGATGAAGGAAACGAGTACTGTCGACAAGTTTTTCAGAGAGTGTCCGGATGGTGTGAGGATATAGACGAACTGACAGGAATACATTCCAGAGCTGCTGCCTGAACAGAAATAATTAGGGTCAGACGGGTACGCCCGATATAGCGTTATGTGTGTGTCTGCACACAATAAGGAATATTCCGTGAGGAATATTTAAACGAAGGTGGTACCACGATAGAATCGTCCTTTGTTCCGTTAATCCGGAACAGGGGATTTTTTTATGTCAAAAGGAGGAGAAGCAAATGAAGATTTACGAAGAATTACAGGCGAGAGGGCTGATCGCACAGGTAACAGATGAACCTCAGATCAGAGAACTGATCAATCATGGGGGAGCGAAGTTTTATATAGGTTTCGATCCAACGGCTGATTCGCTTCATGTAGGGCATTTTATGGCATTGTGCCTTATGAAACGTTTACAGATGGCAGGAAATAAACCGGTGGTGCTGCTGGGCGGGGGAACCGGATTTATCGGCGACCCATCGGGAAGGACGGATATGCGTACCATGATGAATGCTGAAACAATACAGCATAATTGTGACTGCTTTAAAAAGCAGATGGAGAGGTTTATTGAATTTGGGGAAGATGAAGCAATTGTTGTAAACAATGCAGACTGGCTGTTGGATTTAAAATATGTCGAGCTGCTTCGCGAGGTTGGGGCTTGTTTTTCGGTCAACAATATGCTGAGGGCAGAATGTTATAAGCAGAGGATGGAAAAAGGTCTTAGTTTTTTGGAATTTAACTATATGATTATGCAGGCGTATGATTTTCTGCACCTTCATAATCATTATGGCTGTAACATGCAGTTTGGCGGAGATGACCAATGGAGCAACATGCTTGCAGGAACTGATTTAATCCGGCGGAAAACGGGTGAAAATGCTTATGCGATGACGATTACCCTGCTTATGAACAGCGAGGGCAATAAGATGGGAAAGACCGCAAAAGGCGCCGTATGGCTTGATCCTGAAAAAACTTCGCCTTTTGAATTTTATCAGTATTGGAGAAATATTGACGATGTGGATGTAATGAAGTGCCTTAGAATGCTTACATTTATTCCGGTAGAGGAACTGGATGAAATGGAAAAATGGGATAGTGGCAGAATCAATGAAAAGAAAGAGGTGCTTGCATACGATTTAACTAATCTGGTACATGGGGAGGAAGAAGCCCGTAAAGCAAAAGAGGCTTCCCGTGCATTGTTTTCCGGTGTTGGAGATGACAGTAATATGCCTACAACAGTTCTTATTGAGAGTGATATTCCAGACCAGGGGATATCCATTCTTGACCTTATGACAGCGTGTAAACTTGCCCCAAGTAAAGCTGAAGCAAGACGGCTTATACAGCAGGGAGGCGTTTCTGTTGATGGGAAAAAAGTTGATACAATTGAATGGGTGGTTGAGAAAAAGCAACTTATGAAAGGAATAAAGATAAAAAAAGGGAAAAAAGTATTTCATAAAGTAAAAATGGAATAGTATAAAACATATTGTAATTTTCGCAGATTCTTTCAAACAGGAAAATCTGCGAAAATTACGGTTTTGTACAAATAGCTATGGATTGCAGACAGATCAAGGCTGCTCTTTTTCGTGTGGAAGTTTTTTTGTGCACAGGTATATTTCTATGCCCACATAGGCGGCAACCATAAGTTCTGTAATGGGCATTGCGAACCAAATGCTTTCCCCGCCCAAAAACGCAGGCAGTAAATAGATCAGGATGCCGCTTATCAGGGCGCCCCTGGACACAGATACAATAAAAGCGGCAAGAGGTTTCATTAATGCCTGGAAATAGTAAGTAGAGAAAATATTAAGCGGCAGCAATAAAAAAGACAGACCATATGCGCGGATAATTGCCGGTGCAATTTCTAAAATATGGTTGTCCGGGGACATAAAAATACGAACATACAGGTTTGGCACCAATAAACTGAGCCCTGTCCAGAATATACTGAATAATGCCGCTGTACAGAGCGTATAGCGTAAAAGGGTTCGGATACGGTTTCCGTATCCTGCCCCAAAATTCATGGAGATAATCGGCTGTGAAGCCTGCCCGATACTATATGCGCAGCACTGTACAAAGGTGCTGATATTGATGATGATGCCATATACAGCCAGTGCGTCTGTTCCAAGATATTTCAAAATCTGACGGTTAAAAAATATTGTAAGGATTCCCATTGCCACATCAATAAAAAAAGATGAAAAACCGACAACAGTGATCCGTTTCCATTTTTGAAAAAGTGCAGTTGGTTTTGTCAGATGAAGGGTATTCTTTTTTCCGGCAAAATGAGAAAGCATGATAAGCAGGGATAACACGGAACCGATAACTGTTGCCAGTCCGGCACCCATAATTCCCATATCCAGCATGAAAACAAAAAAATAATCCCCGGCGACATTAAATATACCGCCGAATAAGACTGCTTTTGTGGCGAGTCCGGGATTGCCGTCATTACGCAGAAAGGCTGTCAATACCTGTGTGAACAGAAATGACGGGACGGCAAATTTAACTGGGAATACATATCTCCTTGCAAGAGGGAGCAGTGTTTCCTCAGCACCGAAAAACAGCAAAAGCTCTTTATCAAAAAAAATAATGCCAAGCCACGTAATAAGCGCCAGTGCAGCGGCACCGGTTAACGCGGCCGTAAAAAATTCATTGGATTTCCGGTCGTTTTTTCCGTATTGCCCGCGCAGTGTGCTGAATAAAATGGAACCGCCGATCCCCATCAGAAGCCCCAGGCTGTAGATCAGGTTCCATACAGGCGCTATGACTGCCATGGCCGCCGTTCCCTGCGCCCCATGGTATTGCCCGACGATAGCCATGTCCACGATGCCGTAGATTGAGGTAATGAACGAACTTCCAAAGGCAGCACACAGATATTTCAGGTACATTGGTTTGATTTTGTCTCTTAAAAAATTCATTTTCAGCCTCCCAATTTAAAATTAATATATTCGTGACAGCCCGGAATGCAAATGCTTCATATAATTATAGTTTTGCAAAATGAACGCGCCGATATTATGTGGCAGACATATAATATGCAAAAATAAAAAGAGCTGGATAAGAAATCCAGGCATTTCAGCCTGAAGCCTTATCCAGCTCCTCATTTCTGTTTTGAATGATTCGCCCTCCGAGCAAGCAATTATATTATATCGAAATCATTTCGGTTGTCAAGAGATAATTTATGCCAGTCAGGACATACGCATGAATCTTTTTTCCATCTTGGGAAACAGAGCAAATCAAGAAAAAGTGATGAAAAATGATGAATATGTCCTTGGCAAGTATCAACAGGCCTTGGCGCCCTGGATACTGCTCGCGGGGATGGCAGGGGTTCTCCTCTTGCTACAATATTAAATGAAAGAAATCTCAAAAAAAATTCACATTTTTTCTATTCCCCTATTGACAGACTAATATTATATGGTATATAGTATGAATCAAGAAGAAATACTATACATCATATAATATTATAAAAAGTGAAAGAAGGAAGAAGAGCAATGGATTTATAATCGCAGAGGACAGGAAAGGAGCAAGATATATGGTATTCAATACGGGGGCGGCGCTGTTGGACGCGATTGTTTTATCGGTGGTTGCCCGGGACAGAGAAGGGACTTATGGATATAAGATCACTCAGGAGGTCAGGCAGGCGATTGAAATATCCGAATCCACTTTATATCCGGTTTTACGCAGACTTCAGAAAGATGAATGCCTGGAGGCATATGATATGGAATGCGCCGGACGGAACAGACGGTATTATAAGGTGACGGAAAAAGGGAGAATACAGCTTGCACTGTATAAAAGCGAATGGAAAAAGTATTCCGCAAAAATAAGTGAGGTGTTCGAGGGAGGATTCATTTATGAATAGGTTGGAATTTATGAAGCGGCTGGAAGAGCTTCTCTCCGATATTTCCCGGAGCGAGAGGGAGGAAGCGCTGCAATATTATAACGATTATTTAAATGACGCAGGGGTGGAAAATGAACAGGAAGTGTTGGAATCGATGGGAACCCCGGAGCAGCTTGCCAGAACCATCAAAGAGGGGCTTGGGGATAACGGAGGGGGCGGAGAATTTACGGAAACCGGTTATCATAATAAAGCATATGAAAAAGCAGAAAAGAATGAAGTTGTCAGAAAGGAAGAAAAAAAGCGTTTGTCAGGCGGTATGATCATTTTGCTTATTCTTTTATGCATCATGGCGCTGCCTATGCTAGCCGCGATGTTGTCGAGCATTTTCGGGGCGGGAATCGGAGTACTTGGAGGGTTTTTAGCACTCTTTGTCGGGACTGCGGCGGCGGGAATCGGACTTTTTGCGGCGGGCATAGGGCTGTTGATCGCAGGAATGGTTCAAATGGCTATAGTCCCCCTGGTAGGGGTCTGCCTGGTGGGAGCCGGCATATTGCTGATCGGCTTGGCTTTGTTTTGCATCTGGATCACGATATGGCTTTGGGGAACGGTATTTCCGTGGATCATACGTACGGTGGTCAACCTTTGTAGAAGGTTGCTGCATGGAAGGAAGGGAGAAGAGAGATGAAAAAGTTTGGGAAAATATGTTTGATCGCTTCTGCCGTGTTGATTTTAATAGGAGGCACTATCTGCGTGCTTGGTTTTTTCAGCGGCGGCTGGCGCATGGTGAATGAAATGGAAATGGATGATGACTTCTGGCGTTTTGTAAGTAGGTTTGGCGGCGAAGATGTGGTACGGAATATCCGACATGAGATGACGCAGGAAGTTCGGGAAGAAATGGAAGACATCGAAGAAGATATCCGGGAGACATGGGAGGATGATATAAAGGATGATATAGAGGAGGCCATGGATGAGGTCGGGAAAGACGTGAGGGAAGCGATCCTGGAAGAATTTGCAGCAGATATCCCGGAGGAAAGTGAGGATACGGGAATAGAAGCGGACAAGGTGAAGAAACTAAAGATTGAAATCGGCGGCGCGGCTCTTTGCCTTATGGAGTCCGAGAATAATAATTTCGGCGTAAAAATAGACGGAAAGGGAGACTACCAGTATTATGAGTCCAGGGGAGTATTCCATCTAGAGGGCGGATATGACCGCTTCACGGGAAACCGCAATGAAAAAGTATATCTGTATATTCCCGGTGGTAAGAATTTTGATGACGTGAAGATCGACGTAGGAGGGGGAGTTATCAGCATTGGCGAGCTGAATGCCCGTGAGGTTGAGTTGAATGCGGGAGCCGGAATCATCGCCAGCGAAAAGATCAACTGCCGCGATCTGTCCGTAGAGGTAGGTGCGGGGGAAGTCGTACTGGAAGGGATTGAAGCGGATGAAATCGACATTGAAGTCGGTATAGGGGCTGCTGATATAAAGGGCAGGGCGAACCGGAAGATAGATGCTTCGTGCGGCATGGGTTATTTATCTCTGCAACTGGATAATGCGGAAACGGATTTTAATTATGAGATAGAATGTTCCGCGGGAGCTGTCAGCGTAGGGGATAAGACGTATGGAGCTATGATGAATGAAGTGAATGTGGATAACAAGGCATCTGGGGAATGCTATTTGGAATGCGCTATGGGCAGTATAGACGTTACTTTTACAAAATAATAATAATAGGAAAGGAAGAATGAAAATGGAAGGTAATTACAAGAAATTAACGAGATCGAGAGTGGAAAGAATGATTTGCGGGGTCTGCGGAGGCATTGGAGAATATGTAGGGATTGATCCTACGCTGGTGCGGATCATATGGGTAGTTTTAAGTATTGCAGGATGGGGAACCGGCTTAGTGGCGTATCTCATAGCCGCAATCATCATACCGGAAGAACGGTAAAGAGAAGAAAAAATAGCAACAGGCAACGGAAAAACGGCAGGGCATGGACTCTGCCGTTTTCATCATGGGGCGCTGATTTTTTTTGCTTGGAATATATGGTAAAATAATATGGATGCTGATAGCGGCGACGGTTCTGGGAATCGGCCACATCGGAATACATATGGAACATAGCAAAAACGATGGTTCTGGCGCGGCGTTTGACAGGGAAAACAAACGTGACGAAAGAATATTGGAACAGTGCAGAAATGGAGAGAAAAATGAGAATTCTTTTGGTAGAGGATGATCCGGAAATAGGCATGATGTTGAAAGATTATTTGGAAACGGAAAATTTTGAAGTGGTTACGGCTCATGACGGGGGGGAAGCATGCGATAAATTTGCAGCTTCCCGTTTTGATCTCGTTCTTCTTGATTTGATGATCCCTGTGGTCAGTGGGATGGATGTATTGCAACGGATCAGAAAGGATAGCGTGGTTCCCGTAATTATAGTTTCCGCAAAGGATTCGGAGGCGGACAAGATGCTGGGGCTTGGGCTTGGAGCGGACGATTATATCACCAAGCCCTTTTCCGTTGCCGAAGTACTGGCAAGAGTAAAGGCGAATATCCGCAGATTTACACAGTATAACGGGGATGCAGGGCAGGAGGACGAAGTGGTCAAAGCCGGGGAAATTGAAATGAACCTGGCCGACTATACGGTGACGAAGGCGGGAAATAAAATAGATCTGACGGCCAAGGAGTTTGAAATATTAAAGCTGCTGATGCAAAATCCGAAAAAAGTATATACGAAAGAGCAGATATATTCCCTTGTTTGGAAAGACGCTTATTACGGGGATGAAAATGCTGTCAATGTCCATATCAGCAGATTGAGGAATAAGCTGGAGGAAGATGCGAAAAATCCGGGATATATTGTGACGATCTGGGGGATTGGCTATAAATTGGGGGATATGTCATGAATGAACAAATGGTTATATTCCTTCTTTCTTTTTTTGTTCTGGTGCTGGCCGGCATTGTGGTCTGGCAGCATTTGGCATTTCGGTCCGGCATACGGAGGGAGCTTCTGGAGATGGCGGAAGAACTAAAAGATATTCTGGACAGGGACAGCGGGGGCGGCCTGATGATTTTTACGAATCATCAGGGACTGATGGCGCTGATGTCTCAGATTAACCGGCTGCTGGAAAAACACCGGAAGGCCAGGGCCGGATACTGCCGCTCCGAGATGGCGTCGAAACGGATGCTGTCCAATATTTCCCATGATATTAAAACGCCCATGACTGTCGTATTGGGGTATTTGGAAATTATGCGCATGAAAGGGGAGTATAACGGTGAAATGCTGGAAAAAACAGAAAAAAAGGCGCAGAACGTGATGGAGCTGATCGATCATTTTTTTACGCTGGCAAAGCTGGAATCCGGCGATATGGATATGGAAATGTCAAAGATTGAGGCGGGAGGCATATGCAGGGAAACCATATTGGGACTGTATGAAACGACCAATTTCCGGTGGGAAATGGGACGGACGGAGGACTGCGTGGAAGAAACGGGGGTTTCAGAACATGTCCAGGAAGACGTTTTTCGGCTGGAAATCGATATTCCAGAGACGCCGGTATATGTATGGGGAAATAAGGAAGCTTTACAGCGTATTTTATCGAATCTGATTTCCAATGTGATCAGATACGGAAAGGATGGGAAATATCTGGGAATATTCCTGAAGGAGAACGGGGAGGAAATATGGATCTCCGTGGCCGATAAAGGAAAGGGGATCGATAAAAAGTTTTCGGAAAATGTGTTTGAACGTCTTTTTACAATGGAAGATTCCCGCAGCCGCAAAGTACAGGGAAACGGGCTTGGGCTGACGATTGCAAAAAATCTGGCGGTTCAGATGGGAGGGGATATCGTGTTGGAAAGCGTTCCTTACCGGAAAACCACATTTACCTTAAAATTAAAGAAAGCAGTCCATGAAATTAACGGCGAAAGAAATTCGTAAGATTTGGTCAAGAGTTTTGAAAAAACGGATTGTTACAATGGTTTATGTAAAGAGAAATTCAAAGGTTTCACAGCCGTAGCTGCCGCTGCCGGAAAGAAAGGAGACAAAGTATGCCATATGTAATACAAACGAACCATCTTACGAAAACCATTGGAGAAAAAGAGATCGTAAAGGACGTGAACCTGCATGTAAAAAAGGGAGAAATCTACGGGTTTCTCGGGCCGAATGGAGCGGGAAAAACCACGGTAATGAAAATGCTCGTCAATCTTTGGAAGCCAACGGCCGGAAGTATTGAACTTTTTGGAGAAAATCTGACGCCGGGATCCTGCGGAATATTGAAAAGAATGGGAAGCATTATAGAATTCCCCTGCTTTTATGAGCGCCTGACGGGGCGGGAAAACCTGGAGCTTCACTGCGAATATATGGGGTATTACCACCCGGGGAGCGTGGACGAAGCTTTAAAGATGCTGGATCTTTCGGGGGACGCCGACCGGCCGGTAAAAAATTATTCTTTGGGAATGAAAGAGCGGCTGGGAATAGCCAGGGCGATCCTTTGCCGGCCGGAGCTTTTGATTTTGGATGAGCCGACGAACGGGCTTGATCCTGCGGGCATAAAGCATGTGAGGGGATTGCTCAAAAGCCTTAGTTCGGAATATGAAATGACCGTGATGATCTCCAGCCATATCCTGTCGGAGATCGAGAGCATTGCCGATACGGTGGGAATTCTCCACCAGGGAAAATTGGTGAAGGAAATCGGAATGAAAATATTGGAGGAGATGAATACGGCCTGTATCGAAATAAGCGTGACGGATACGAAAGGCGCGGCATATGTTTTGAGCGATCGATGCGGGATGCATAATTTTAAAATTATTGACGGCGGGAATATCAGAATTTATGACCCGGAGGCGACGGTACAGGAGACGGCAAAAACATTGGCGGAACACAGGATAGAAGTGACGGCGATTGGAAAGAAATCGGAGACATTGGAAGACTACTTTTTGAAAATAACAGCGGAGGCGGATGGATCATGTGGAAATTGATGAAATTGGAGTGGAAGAAAAACAATATGAAAAAATACGTCGGAAAAGCAGCGGTGGTAACGGTTATTATTTTTTTAATGATTTTTGCCACATCGGGTGAGCTGAATGAAGTTGAGACGGTGGAGATATACGGAAAGAGCATGATCGGGGCCGGCGTGGACATGTTCGCGAATATGGCATTTATGCTTTGTACTGCCGTTATGCTGTCATCCCTGATTATCAGCGCTTATCAGAATAAAACGATGAATCTGATGTTTTCCTATCCGATCAGGAGACAAAAAATATTGCTTTCCCAAATGCTTGTAGTATGGCTCTTCAATTTTTGTGCTTTGGTCTTATGCAAGCTTCTGGTTTATGGAGGGCTTGTGCTTGTAAGTCCTCTGGCTCATATACCGGCGGGGGCTGTTCTGCCGGGAGGGACATGGACGGATATGTCTTTTTATATAGATATGCTGGTCAATTCCGCGATTATGGTCAGCGTCAGCTATACGGCTTTATTTGTCGGTATGCGGATGAAGTCCTCGAAAGCAGCGATAGTGGCGGCATGCATCGTTATGCTGCTGACGCAGGGAAATATCGGTTCTTTTACGCTGATCCATAATATTCCTTTTTATACAGGCTTGGTAGTGCTGTCGGCCATATCCGTATTTTCATGCGTGCATGGGGTGGAAACGAGGGATGTTGTATAAGGGACGGCGGAAGAACAATCATCGTTTCTTCCCAATCGTAAAAAACAGTCCTGACTTTTTTAAGGCGGGCCGGAGGGCCATGTAAATTGCGGTGGATGCGATGGTGGAAGTCACGGCGTTAATGGAGGTGGAAGCGATATTCCATGCCAGAGTAAGTTCTGCCGCCGGTTTGCCGAGGATGGCCCGCTTATAGAAATATCCGATGAGCGGATCGAAAATTACATTAAACAGCAGTCCTCCGACAGCGGCGGCAACTGTCCACTTCCACACTTTCCGGCTGTCCGTTTCGGTAGTGATATGTCCTAAGTTATGGGCGATCAGGCCGGTGATCAGGCCGATGCACAGTTTTAACAGAAAGGTTTTCGGGGCATAGACGATATAGACCGGATCGAGAAGGTCGCCGATCGTCATGCCGATGGCCCCGCCCAAACCGCCGTATGCCCCTCCAAGGAGCAAGGCGCCCAGCACGCAGACGGCATTTCCGAGATGGATGGAAGTGGCGTCTCCGCCGGGAAGGGTGATCTTGATCTGAAGGAAAGTAAACACTACATAGGAAAGGGCGGCCATGACCCCGGTAAAAATAACTTTTTGTATGTTTTCATTTTTCATAAAAATTTCTCCTCGATGGTTTGCATAGATAATTTATTTTTCTAATGCAGTTTATTATACCTCAAATTGGCATAGATAAAAGAACCATTTTAGATTTTTTAAACCATGCCAGTTTGCGGGGAGGAGAAAGAATACATTATGACTGGTCAGAGGTCAGGGACGGAACGAGTTCGGCCAAAGCTTTTGCCAGTAAATCGTGGCTTTCTTCGGTAAGGTGCATATAATCGTTGGGATGCATGCATATACCGGGAACCGTGCCCGCGTCAAAAAAGTGACAGCCGGTCAGCCTGGCGGTTCTTTCATAATAGAAGGCCAGTTCTTTTGATTTTTCTACGCATCCTTTTCCCATTTCATTAAATACAAAGGTCGATGCATAGCCGTCTTCGATCGGAGCGGGAGCGACCAGAAGTATATTAGGACGGCCGCCGGCCCATGCATCGGTGACGGATTGGGCTTTTCTGGCCAGCCGTTCCAGTCCTTTTGCAATGTTTTCCGCATTGCATCCAAACCTTTCTTTTGTGTCATTGGTTCCAAGCATAATAATCAATAAGTCCACGGGTTCGTGGCTCATCAGGCAGCCGAAGATGGTGGACAGACCGCACAGCCCTTCAAACAAGGGATCTTCGAAAACCGTGGTGCGGCCGCTTAAGCCCTCTTCGCGGACGATATACCCGTCTCCAAGATATTTTTCCAGAAGGCAGGGATATCTTTTCGTATCGTCAAACCTGCCGCCTGTTTCAGAACAATAGCCATGGGTGTTGGAGTCTCCGAAACATAGAATCGTTTTTTTCATGAATAGACAATCCTTTCATTTTTTTTCATTTCCGATTGGGTTCTGGATTTATTATAAGGCATTTGTGCGGCGAATGGAACATGCTTTTATGGAACTTCAAAACTTCCGTAATATTTCTATTGATCAGAGAGACTGATTTGCAATGTCACCATCGGGTAACAGTTTTCCACAATTTATGCATATGATGCCATAAAGCTGCCATAAGAGCAGGGTGGGAGGGAAGAAAATGAATTATGTCTTGATATGGGAGACATTGTATGAAATAAATCGGCATGTTATACTGATAATGGCAGCGCATTATAATTATTTCCTAATAAGGAAAGAGAATCAAAGCTCTGCCGCTGGCGGTGGCAGAATTGGGAAGGAAGTATATGGGGAATATTCTTGCAACAAAAGAATTTAGAAAGTTTGTCTCTGATATAATTCAGAAGATTAAAGATGCTCAGTATGAATCATTGAAATTTGTCTATCAATAGTGATAGCTTTTTAACTTGAAAATATAAGGATTGTTTATGGGCGGAGGATAGGAAGTATGGTAGAAAGTCAGAATGTTGAATATAAAGAGTCATGGAGAGATGAATATCTAAAATGGATCTGTGGTTTTGCAAATGCGCAGGGAGGAAGTATTTATATTGGAATTAATGATGACGGTGAGGCTGTTGGATTGACTGATTGTAAGAAACTTCTTGAAGATATACCAAATAAAATTAAGGATACAATGGGGATTATTGCAGATGTAAATTGTCTGGATAAAAATGGGAGACAATATATCCAGATTATAGTAAATCCCAGTTCATACCCAGTTAGTTATCGTGGCGAGTATCATTATCGGAGTGGAAGTACAAAACAGCAACTCAGAGGTTCCGCATTGACGGAATTTCTTGTCAGAAAGACAGGATATCGTTGGGATGCAGTTCCAATTGATAATGTCTCCGTTGCAGACTTGGATATAGAGAGTTTCGAAATCTTTCGTCGAGAGGCTGTTAGAACAGAACGAATGACACGTAAAGATTTAGAATGTACAAATGAGGAATTGCTTAATAAGTTGGGACTGATTATTGATGGAAAACTGAAGCGGGCAGCAGTTTTGTTGTTTTATCGTAATCCACAGCGTTTTTTTACGGGGTGTTATGTGAAAATCGGAAAGTTTGGGATTGGTTCTGATCTTCAATATCAGGACGTGGTAGAAGGGTCGCTTATCTTGATTGCAGACAGAGTGGTGGAACTGATTTATTTGAAATATTTAAAAGCATCTATTTCCTATGACAAAGAGGTACGGGTGGAGACATATCCTTATGCAAGGGAAGCAGTAAGGGAGGCGGTATACAATGCGTTGATTCATTGTAAATGGGAAGACGGTATTCCGATTCAAGTCCGAATAGAAGATGAGGTTATGTATATCAGCAATGCTTGTGTATTTCCGAGTGACTGGACAACGGAAAATCTTATGAAAACTCATAGTTCCAGACCATATAACCCAGATTTAGCGAATACCTTTTTCAGAGCGGGGTATATAGAATCATGGGGACGGGGGATTCAAAAAATTTGTGAAGAATGTGATTTGATTGGTGCTAAGATTCCTGAATATAGTATTCTTGGAGATGACATTACAGTCAAGTTTTCTGCAGTTGCGACTAGTAAAGTGTTTAAAAGGACAAATGATGTCCGAAAAGAAAAGGGCGTGAATACAAGGGTTTTGGAGCTTATAACAGCGAAAACAGACATTTCATTGTCCGAAATAGCTGACCGTTTAGGAGTGTCATATAAAACGGTACAAAGAGCGATAGCTGATTTAAAGAAGGCCAGTGTTATTGAAAGAATTGGAGGCAGAAAAAAAGGTTATTGGAGGATAAATGCAAAAGGAGAATAAGAAATATAAATTGAACCCAATATAGAGCTAGTTAAAAGTTAGATTATGATTTAAAGTAGGAGGAAATTTTAAATGAAAGCTTTTTTGTCGCATACAAGTTCGGATAAAGATTTAGTAGGTTTAGTGCATAAAAAATTAGCAAAAGAGGATGCATGGTATGATGCATCTGATATAGAAAATGGCGAGAGCATTCCAGATAAGATAAATGAGGGTTTGCGTTATGCAACTCATTATGTGCTTTTTTGGAGTAGAAGAGCAAGGGATTCTAATTGGGTACGAGCAGAGTTAAATGCGGCATTTGTTCAAATGATGTCAAATAAATGCAAATTTATGATATTTACACTTGATAATACTGAATTGCCAGAGCTTCTTCAGCCATATAAATATGAAAATATAAGTAAAGATGATTTAGAAGTGGCATCAGATATAATTGTGGGGAAGATATTACAGCAACAAGGCACTTTGGCTAGATTATCAGAATTTATTAATCGAACAAAAGAATTGGGTGAAATAGAAGAATCTGTTAGGAGTGATTATAAACTTATTATTTTGAATGGGATATTAGGAATTGGAAAATATTCGTTAGCGGAGAAAGCAATCAATTGGCTTTATCCAAACAGAGTTGTTCCTAGGGTTATAGTTGATTTTAACGCTATACCGGGAATAGCAGAATTGGCAATAGAGCTATCATATAAGACGAAAAAGAAATTAATAAATGATAATTTAAATGTAAATGAGCAAAAAAGAAATATTCAATACTTATTGGAATTTATATCAGCAAATAATATGGTTTTGATTTTAAAAGATGTTAAAAAATGGTTGAACGAAGATGGAACTATGTGTGAGGATCTTATATTTGTAACGGATTTGGTTATGAAAGATATGTTCTCGTATCCTGTAATTATGACAACTTCTAGATATATTGAATTACCATATAGTTATTATGAGAAGACAAGACAATTGCCTGTTAGGGGAATGGATGATGCTCATATATCACAGATAATACAAAATAATTTACCGAGATATTTTCAATATGATGAAAAGAAAAACTTTGAATTTGCTAAAAGATTGTATGGATATCCATTAGGAGCTAAATTAGGAGCTAATTATATAGCAAATTATGGTTATGATTATTATATAAATCAACCCCAAAAAATACAAGAACTTAAGGTGGGGTTGGCAAAGCGTTTGATTTCCTATGCAGAATTGTCTAATGATTGTTTGGAATACTTGAAAATTATTGCATTATGCCAGTCACGTCTTAGAAATGCAGAATATATTAAAGCATTTCCAGAGTTCGCTAATAGTATAGCGAAATTTTCTGATGAGGCTTTTTATGCAGGAATATTAAAATATGGTGACGATGGATGTTATAAATTGGAATTATTAGTAGAAGATTATTTTTATGATTTGGCATTTAATGATATTAAGTGTAAAGAGTATTGTAATATGCTTGAAAAATTTTTATTAGAACAGATTAGAGATGAGAATAATCCTAATTATATGCGCTTAATACCAGTTGCCGTCCATATATTAACTCTTAACGGAAATATAGCGGAGGCGGTACGGATTAGATCTGAGCTTACGGCAACGGTTGCAGCTAGTATGTGGGATTTATATAATCATCAGGATTACGAGAAGGCCGATAAAATAGCAGAAGAGTTACTGGACATGGACAAGGAGAATATAGAAGCAAGATATATAAAAGCACTTTGTTTAACACGGTTTGATGAATATAAAAAAGCAGAACAAATTTTGGATAATTTGATTAAAGAAGATAAAAAGAATGTTGCAAGGTATTATTATGCTTTGGGAAGAGTACAAAAAAGGCAAGGAAATTATATTTCGGCAATAGAGCTTTTTCAAGTCGCAATTGTGAAAAAACGAAAATATCTTTCACCATACAGAGAGTTGGCTGAATGCTATATTTTATTGGAACAAATGGAAAATGCTAAAATTGCCATAGAAAATGCTAAAAAGATAGATGATAGTAATATTTTTGTTGTTCTGATTGAAGCAAGATTCTTACAAAAAGAACATAGGGAGAAAGAAGCGATTGAGTTATTAGAAAACCAATCGCTTGTTGAGGGAAATCAGTCGCAGATTTTATTTAGAAAAGGCAGGGCTTTTGATCAAATAGGGGGTACGCAAGAAGCAATGCAATGCTATTTAAAGGCACTGGATTTCAATCCTAAAGCCTATGATGCAAAGCTATGTCTTTTAAATCATCAAATAATGGATAATCCACAATCTGCCGAAAAAGAAATAGAGAGTTTAAAGGGAGAATTACACGGAAAAAGAAAGTTTATTTTGTCTAATATCGAAGCGCGGTTTATTGGATACTATAGTCATAATGAGGATAGAGCGATAGACATTTTGGATGGTGTTCCACAGCGTTTTCATGATAGACAATGGCATGCTGTCAAAAGGCAGTTACTTGAAAATATTATAGCTAAACATAAGCAATCTCATAGAACGATATTAGTTAAAGAGTATGAAGACGAATTGAAAAAATTGGATGATATTATAAAGAGCAAGTATGGGGATGAAATGTTAAAGGAGACAGACCTTCTTCCAGATGCATAGCATGTTTGGCTGGGTAGTTATTTGTGGATATGAGTTATAGAAAAGTCTATCTATGGCTTACAAAATGAAATTTTTTTATTCCTGTTATATCATTTATAAAAATTATCTTGACAAATCTCAGTTTCCTGGCTTATATTAACCATAGATACTGATATGAGAAAAGGTAATGAAAAAGAGGAGTACGTACAGCCCCTTAAAAGAGAGAATGGTTCACCGGCTGAAAGACCGTTTAAAGAAAGGCGTGCGGAAGGTAGCTTTGGAGCCGGGAGACTGAAACGGAATGCAGAAAAGTAAGTTTCCACGATTGATCCCCGTTACAGGATCAGGTCTGACAGGACCGGTGAGTAAAAATGAAGGTGGTACCGCGTGATTTGAACGCCCTTTGCTGACAGATGTCGGCGGAGGGCGATTTTTTTATGCGCAGCCCCATGCAAAGGAAAAATGCCGCCAAAGCGGCGCATGGGGCGCGCGGCGAGCAGGGAGAAAATCCCCCTGCTCGATGGTATAGCCCCATGCAGAAGGAAAATGCCGCCAAGGCGGCGCGGAAAAGAGGTAATTATGGCAGAAGAATTGGCAAAAACTTATGACCCGAAAGGGATCGAGGACAGATTGTATGAAAAGTGGATGGAAAAGAAATACTTCCATGCCGAAGTGGACAGGAGCAGGAAGCCGTTTACGATTGTGATTCCGCCCCCGAATATTACCGGGCAGCTCCATATGGGGCATGCCCTGGACAACACGATGCAGGATATTCTGATCCGGTTTAAGAGGATGCAGGGATATAACGCCCTCTGGCAGCCGGGGACGGATCATGCTTCCATCGCCACGGAAGTTAAGATCATTGAGAAATTAAAAGAAGAAGGCATCGACAAGGAAGACTTAGGCAGGGAAGGTTTTCTGGAAAGAGCCTGGGAATGGAAGAAAGAATACGGCGGAAGGATCATCGGCCAGCTGAAGAAGCTTGGCTCATCCTGTGATTGGGACAGAGAGCGTTTTACCATGGACGAAGGCTGCAACAGGGCGGTGACGGAAGTATTCTGCAAAATGCATGAAAAGGGATGGATTTATAAAGGAAGCAGGATCATTAACTGGTGTCCGGTATGCAATACTTCGATTTCCGATGCAGAAGTGGAATACGAAGAACAGGCGGGGCATTTCTGGCATATTAAATATCCGCTTTCCGATGGAAACGGGCGGACAGATAATAAGGAATTCCTGGAATTCGCCACCACCAGGCCGGAAACAATGCTGGGGGATACGGCGGTAGCAGTGAATCCGGAGGACGAAAGATACAAACACCTGATAGGAAGAAAGGTGCTGCTCCCCTTTGTAAACAGGGAGATTCCTATCGTGGCGGATCCTTATGTGGATATGGAATTCGGAACCGGCGTGGTAAAAATCACACCAGCCCACGACCCTAACGATTTTGAAGTGGGCAAGCGGCACGGACTTCCGGAGATCAATATTATGAACGACGATGCCACCATTAACGAAAACGGCGGGAAATTCCAGGGAATGGACCGTTATGAAGCGAGGGCGGCCATCGTGAAAGAGTTGGAGGAAATGGGGCTGCTCGTAAAAGTAGAGGACTATTCCCATAATGTAGGAACCCATGACCGCTGCAAAACGACGATCGAACCGCTGATCAAAAAACAGTGGTTTGTGAAAATGGAAGAACTGATCCGGCCGGCCGTAAAGGCAGTAAAAGAAGGAGAGATCAAGCTCGTGCCGGAGCGCATGGAAAAAACCTATTTTAACTGGACGGACAATATCCGCGACTGGTGCATCAGCCGACAGCTCTGGTGGGGGCACAGGATCCCGGCGTATTACTGCGACAAATGCGGGGAAACCGTGGTTTCCGCCGGAATGCCGGATACATGCCCGAAATGCGGCGGCAATAAGTTTACACAGGATCCTGATACGCTGGATACATGGTTTTCCTCCGCTCTGTGGCCCTTTTCCACCTTGGGATGGCCGGAAAAGACGGAAGAACTGGACTATTTTTATCCGACAGACGTGCTGGTGACAGGATATGATATTATTTTCTTCTGGGTTATCCGTATGATTTTCTCGGGCTATGAGCAGATGGGGGAAAAACCGTTCCATACCGTGCTGTTCCACGGGCTGATCCGCGATTCCCAGGGGAGGAAGATGAGCAAATCCCTGGGGAACGGCATCGATCCTTTGGAGATTATCGACAAATATGGGGCGGACGCCCTGCGGCTGACGTTGATCACGGGCAACGCGCCGGGCAACGATATGCGTTTTTATTATGAAAAGGTGGAAGCCAGCAGGAACTTTGCCAATAAGGTGTGGAACGCTTCCCGTTTCATTATGATGAATATGGAAGGAAAGGATACGGGCGCCGTTACGCCGGATATGCTGGAACCGGCGGATAGATGGATCATATCCAGACTGAACCGTCTGGTAAAGGAAGCTACCGATAATATGGAGCATTATGAACTGGGTATTGCGGTACAGAAAGTATACGATTTTATTTGGGATGAGTTCTGCGACTGGTATATCGAAATGGTGAAACCAAGGCTTTACAATTCCGACGATAAGGAGAGCCAGAATGCGGCGCTCTGGACATTGAAGACCGTGCTGAGCGGAGCTTTGAAGCTGCTGCATCCGTATATGCCTTTTATAACGGAGGAGATTTTCTGCTCCCTGCAGCCGGAGGAAGAGTCCATTATGATCTCCCCATGGCCGGAATATAAAGAGGAGTGGAACTTCGGGAAAGAAGAAAAAGATATCGAGACGATCAAGGAAGCGGTGCGGGGAATCCGTAACGTAAGGACGCAGATGAATGTGCCTCACAGCAGGAAGGCAAAAGTATATGTAGTAAGTGAAAATGAAACGGTTTGCAGAGCCTTTGAAGAGGGCAGACTCTTTTTTGCCTCCCTGGCATATGCCTCCTCCGTGGCTGTCCAAAGGGATAAACAGGGCATCGAAAGCGATGCGGTGTCGGTAGTGATTCCGGGGGCAACGCTTTATATTCCGTTTGCGGAATTGGTGGATATCGGACAGGAGATTGTGCGATTGGAAAAAGAAGAGAAGCGTCTGCAGGGAGAGCTGGCGAGGGTCAACGGAATGCTGAATAACGAGAGATTTATTTCCAAAGCGCCGGAGGCAAAGATCGCAGAAGAAAGAGAAAAGATGGAAAAATATACGCAGATGATGGAACAGGTAAAACTTCGTTTGAAACAACTGAAAGGATAAAGGGGATGCCGGCAGATTCTTACAGGGAAGCGGAACGGTATATTCTGGACTTGCCGAAGTTTACGAAAAAAAACAATGTGGAGGATACCGGGACTTTTTTAAAAGTCCTCGGTTCCCCCGAAGAGGAAATGAAAATTATCCATGTAGCGGGCACAAACGGGAAAGGTTCCGTTTGTGCCTACTTGTGTTCCATGCTGGCCGAAGGAGGCTATTCGGTGGGCATGTTCACATCCCCTCACTTGGTGGAAATGAGGGAACGGTTCCGGACGGACAAAGGACTGGTTACGGAAGAGCAGTTCGTATGGGGATTTGATTATGTGATGGAACGGCTGGGAGAGATGCGGCGGTTGTCGGGGAAGCCGGACTATCATCCTACATTTTTCGAGTTGTTATTTTTGATGGGAATGGTGATCTTCCGAAAGGAAGGAGTGGAATATCTCATACTGGAAACGGGGATGGGAGGAAGGCTGGACGCTACCAATGCGGTGAAAAATCCCGTCCTTACAGCGATTACTTCCATCGGTTATGATCATATGGAATATCTCGGGAATACGATCGGGGAGATCGCCGGAGAGAAGGCGGGCATATTAAAACAGGGGGTTCCCGTCGTTTTCTGCGATAAAAGAAGGGAAGCTTCCCTGGTGATAGAAGAAAGGGCGAAAAAGCTTGGAAATAAGGCGGTTGGAATAAAAGAGGGGGATTTCTTTTATAATAAATTAACAAAGAAAAGCATTGATTTTTTCATGCATTCTCGGTATTATGGTTATATTAGGCTAAAACTGGAAACGGATGCTCTTTACCAGGCGGAAAATGCCGCTCTGGCCGTCCGGTGCATCGAAGAACTGCCGGATGGCAGGAAGATGAAGAGGGAATGGATAGAAGAAGGGCTGCGCAGGACTTTTTGGGAAGGAAGAATGGAGGAGATTCTTCCGGGCGTGTATGTGGATGGAGCGCATAACGAAGACGGGATCCGCGCGTTTATCCGGTCGGTGGAGGCTGACGGCTGCAAAGGCAGGAGGTATTTGCTGTTTTCGGCAGTGGAAGATAAAAATTACGGGGAAATGATAAAGATACTGAGTTCCGGCGGACTCTTTGAAGAGGCCGTGACGGCGGGGATTCATGATATAAGGGGAGCGGGCGCGAAAACGCTGGGACAGCATTTCCATGGGATGAAGTGCAGCGCGGCGGAGAATACGGAGCAGGCGTTAGGCCGTCTGCTGGCAGGAAAGCAAGAAGAGGATTTCATATATATTGTCGGTTCGCTTTATTTGGCAGGTGAGGTGAAGGCATTGTTTAGGAGGAAATCGGATGATCAATTTTGAAGAAGAATTAAAGAAGTTCCATCCCAGCCTGGAGGTAGAGGATGCGGAAGAGTCGATCTACAATCAGGATTTGACGGATATGGCGGATATATTGGTAAGCATGATCAAGGATATGGGGAATACGGCATTTTCCGAGCGGCCCGTAAGGCAGGATGAGATAGCGGCCCGCGAAGAAAACGGTTCTTTTGAAGAATAGGGGTGGCGGAATGTTATGTTATAATTGCGGCCGTAGTTTATCGGAACATGATTTCTGCACTTCTTGCGGGGCGGATGTAAGCATTTATAAAAAAATCATGCATCTTTCCAACCGTTTTTACAATGACGGACTGGAAAAGGCACAGGTCAGGGATTTGACCGGCGCGATAAACAGTCTGCGGCAGAGTTTGAAATTAAATAAAAACAATATAAAGGCAAGGAATCTTTTAGGGCTGGTTTATTTCGAAATGGGGGAAGTGGTGGCGGCATTGAGCGAATGGGTCATCAGCAAGAATATCCGTCCAAAGAAAAATATAGCGGACATGTATATCAATATGATACAGACCAATCAGTCCAGGCTGGATTCCATTAACCAGACGATTAAGAAATACAATCAGGCGTTGACATACTGCCGCCAGGACAGCCAGGACTTGGCAGTGATACAGCTGAAAAAGGTGCTGTCGCTGAATCCGAAGTTTGTCAGGGCGCACCAGCTGCTGGCATTGCTTTATATCGAGGCCGGCGAGTGGGAGAAGGCGCGGAAGGAACTTTATAAGTGCGGCAGGATAGATTCGAATAACACGACCACAAGGCGTTATTTAAAAGAAGTGGAGCGGATGCTGGCACCGGAAGAAGGATCGGCAAAGGGAGCCGGAAAGAAACGGGGTATTGCGGCGGATGTTGTCAAATACCAGAGCGGCAACGAGACGATCATCCAGCCGGTGAACGGGAAGGAAAGAAAAGGAATTTCCGTTCTTGTCAATATGGCGATCGGTATTGCGATAGGGCTGGCAGCGGCTTGGTTTCTCATCCTTCCGGCAAGAATCCAGATGGCGCAGGTAGCTATGGATGAGGAACTGCGGACGATCGGAGACCAGTCGGATGCCAAAACAGCTACTATCGATGAGATGGAACAGCAGTTGAAACAGCTGAAGGAAGAAAATGCAAAACTGGAAACGCAGATGGAGGATTATGTCGGGACGGATGGCACGATACAGGCTTCCGACCAACTGATTGCGGCGGCTAACGAATATCTGGCCAGCGAAGGGGATGCGTTCAAGGTATCGGAATATTTGGACGGAGTAAATATAGAAGAACTTGCGGATACGGCGTCGGAAGCGTTTATCGCGCTATACGATACCCTGACCGCCATGATCGGGCCGGAACTGGCTCAGACCGCTTATGACGAAGGCTACCAGTCTTATAAGGAAGGGGAGTTTGCGGAAGCACTGCCGAATCTGGCAAAGGCATATCAGTATGACGAGACGAACGGTGATGCGCTTTTTTATCTGGCCAACTGCTATAAAGAGACAGGGAATCTGGAAAGAGCGAAGGAAGCCTATGCGCAGGTGATCGAATTGTTCCCCGGAACGCTTAAGGCAAGCAATTCCCAGACATATCTGGCAGAATTAAACGATGGGAACTGACATCAGGAAAATATAAGAAAATGGACACAAAAGAGAACATAATTTTATGTTCTCTTTTTGGCCTTAGAGGAAAGGAGAATTGCATGATGGAAAATTTCAAGGTGATCGATAATTACCTGATGGTCAGAATGCCGGAAGAGATCGATCATCATAAGTCATCATACATAAGCGAAAATGCGGACAGGTTTATCGTTCAGGAGAAGGTAGACCATGTGGTCTTCGATTTTGAAAATACGAAGTTTATGGACAGTTCAGGGATCGGGATTATTCTTGGAAGGTATAAGAAGATTGCCTGTTTTGGAGGAAAAGTATTCGCCATTAATGCGGATAACCGAATCCGGCATCTCTTAATGATATCGGGATTACATAAAATTGTGGAAATTATGGAATAAACATGGAGGACTGGAATGAAAAACGAAATGAAGATGGAGTTCGACGCTATATCGGCAAACGAAGCATTTGCCAGGGTAGCGGTGGCGGCTTTTGTGTCCGAGCTGGATCCTACGCTGGAGGAAGTTTCGGATATTAAGACGGCGGTATCGGAAGCGGTGACAAATGCGATCATCCACGGATATGACGGAATAGAAGGGGGAAAAGTAAATATACGATGCCTTATTGAACAGGATGTGCTGCATGTGGAAGTGATGGACAAGGGAAACGGCATAGAGGACATTGAAAAGGCGATGGAACCGCTCTTTACGACCAAACCGGAGCTGAACCGCTCGGGGATGGGTTTTCCTTTTATGGAAGCATTTATGGATGATTTGGAAGTATTGTCCGTAGTGGGAGAAGGAACGACGATCATTATGAAGAAAAAAATAGGATGCATTCCATGGATAGAGGATGAGGAATAGATTATGGAGGAAGTTGCGGTACTGATTGCACGTTCACAGGCGGGGGATAAAGCGGCGAGGGAAGCGCTGATAGAGAAAAACCTTGGTCTGGTGCATCATATCGTCAGGCGTTTTCTGGGAAGAGGATATGATGCGGAGGATTTGTTCCAGATCGGGGCGATAGGGCTGATGAAGGCGATCGATAAGTTCGATCTGGCATACGATGTAAAATTCTCCACCTATGCAGTACCAATGATAAGCGGTGAAATCAAGCGTTTTTTAAGGGATGACGGAATCGTAAAAGTGAGCAGGACATTAAAGGAAAACGGATGGAAAATCAGACAGGCGGCGGAGCAGATTTACCATGAGCGGGGAAGAGACGCCACGCTGGAAGAGATTGCGGAGGCGACGGGAATAGCCAGGGAAGATATCGTCATGGCCATGGAAGCCAATGTGGAAGTGGAATCCATTTATAAATCCGTTTACCAGTCCGACGGCAATGAAATTTATCTGGTGGACAAGCTGCCGGAAAAAAAGGACGATAATGAAAAATTGTTAAACCATATGCTGTTGGAACAACTGATCGGAGAGCTGGGGGAGGAGGAACGGATGCTCATACGGCTGCGCTATTTCCAGGACAAGACCCAGGTGGAAGTGGCGAAAAACCTTGGCATCAGCCAGGTACAGGTGAGCAGGATGGAAAAGAAGATACTGATACGGATGCGCGAGAAGCTTCAGAACTGATATGTCTGGGAAAACGGGGGCGCATGTGATAGAATGGGATGAAAAACGGATTTAAATAAAAAGAACTTGACTTTCTTCCGTTTATACGATAATATGGCTTCATAAAATATAGTAGTGATAGTGATTGCGGGCAGCAAGCTAAACCTACATGTTGTTGACAGGAACCAGATTCCTGTTGGTAGCATGTAGGTTTTTTTGATTTCTATGAAGGAATTCGGGTAAAGGAAAGACGATGGTTATTGGGAAAATTTTAAACAACAATGTAGTAATCGTGAAAGAAAGCGGTATTGAAAAAATCATTATGGGGCGTGGACTGGCTTTCCAGAAGAAGCCGGGGGAGGAACTGGATGAAAGGCTGGTCGACAAGATTTTTACGCTTTCGAACCAGAAGGCGGCGCATAAATTCCAGGAATTAATTGTCGATATACCGGTTCCGCATATTGAGATCGGGGAAGAAATTATTTCTTATGCAAAAACCAAGACAGGAAAAAAATTAAACGACATGATATATATCAGTTTGGTAGACCATGTCCATACCGCGATTGCCCGTTATATGGAAGGCATTACGGTGAAAAATGCATTGCTTTGGGAAACGAGGAGGTTTTATCCGGATCAGTTTGCCATCGGAATGACAGCCCTGGATATGATCGAAAAACGTTTCAAGATAAGGCTCCCGGAGGACGAGGCAGGATTTATTGCCCTGCATCTGGCAAATGCCGCTATGGACGAAGAAAATATGCAGGATATCTACCAGATTACCAAAGTCATGCAGGAACTGGTCAATATTGTAAAGTATAAATTTAATGTGGAGTTTGATGAGAATAGCGTTTATTATTACCGGTTTATTACTCACTTGAAATTTTTCGCAAAACGGCTGATAGGCGGTACCGATTACCGGGATGAGTCGGACGAGCAGTTGTTGGAAATGGTAAAGAGCCGATACCGGAACGCTTACAGCTGTGTGGAAAACATAGAGAACTTTCTTGGAAAAAAATATAATTATTCCTTGTCTGAGGAAGAAAAGCTGTACCTGACAATACATATTGAACGAGTAATTTATAAAACAACGTCTTAAAGAAAGACGCTGTGAAGGAATAGATGAAGCGGGAAGGAGGGCATGTGAAAGGAAGCGGAAGGAAGGGTTTACAGGTGTCCCTTGAATAATCTGAATACATAATAAAAGGAGCAAAGCGGAAAAATGAAAAAATATGAAGAGCTGGTAAAAAAAATAGTGGAAAATATCGGCGGAAAGGAAAATGTAGTTTCTTTGACCCATTGCATTACGCGTCTGCGTTTTCAGTTAAAGGATGAAAGCATTGCCAAAGATGATGTTCTGAAAAATATGGATGGAGTAGTCACCGTTATGCATGGAGCGGGGCAGTACCAGGTGGTAATCGGTAATCACGTGCCGGATGTTTATAAAGAGGCTTGTGACCAGCTCGGCATTCAGGCCGGAAATACGGCGGCTGTGGAGAAAAAGAAAAAGAATGCCGGGGAAATTTTCATTGACTTTATCAGCAACGTGGTAGGACCTTGCATCAGCATCCTTTGTGCAAGCGGTATGATCAAAGGAATCCTTTCCTTATTAACTTATTTTGGGCTGATGTCTGTGGAAGGCGGTTTATATCAGATATGGAATGCATGCGGGGATGCATTGTTCTATTTTTTCCCCATCTTCCTTGGGTATACGACAGCGAAGAAAGTGAAAATGGATCCGTTTCTCGGCCTTGTAATCGGTGCGGCGATGGTTTATCCGACCATTCAGGGAGTGGATCTGAATTTATTCGGCCTTGTAATGAATACCACATATACCAGCACCATGCTTCCGGTTATCTTTACCGTGTTGTTTGCTTCCATAATATATAAGCCTTTGAAGAAAGTGGTGCCGGATGTCATTAAATCATTTTTTGTGCCTATGGTCGTGATGGGCATAGCGGTACCGATAGGCTTTGTCCTTATCGGGCCGGTAATGAACGAAGTGGGCAATCTGATCGGAAGGGGGATTATGGCGGGATATAATCTGAGTCCTGTGCTGGCCGGTTTTCTGGTGGGGGCATTGTATCAGGTAATGGTTATTTTCGGAGTGCATGGCGCTTTGGGGGCGATTGCTTTTATCCAGCTGTCCAACGGGGAACCGATGTTTTTAGGGTTTATGGCAGGAACTACATTTGCCCAGACGGCGGTCGTATTTGCGATTTGGCTGAAAACAAAAGATAAGAAACTGAAAAATATCGCGCTGCCGGCTATGATATCCGGGATTTTCGGCGTGACGGAACCTGCTATTTACGGTGTGACTCTTCCCCGTATAAAATTCTTTATTATCTCCTGTATCGGCGCGGGACTGACAGGGGCATACTTAGGGCTTACCAATACGCTTTTATGGCAGCTGACAGGGCTTGGGATTTTTACAATCCCCGGATTCATCGGGGGAACGGTGCCGGCCGGTACGATTATGATGAATGTAATGATTTCTTTAGCGATCGGCATAGCCTTTTCGTTCGTATCGGCCTTTCTCCTTTATAAAGATGAATCGAACAAGGCGGAAGGAGGAGAGGGAACAGATGAGGAAAAGGATAAGAAAAAATATAATGCCGTTGTACTCGCCCCGATGAAAGGGAAGGCGGAAGATCTGTCCAAGGCGGAAGACGAGGCATTTGCGATGGGAACGCTGGGGGACGGCATGGTTATTATGCCTTCGGATGGAAAAGTGTTTGCCCCGGTGGACGGAACGGTAACTACTCTGTTTCCTACCTTGCATGCGATAGGGATTACCGGGGACAGCGGCGTGGAAATATTGATCCATATCGGGATTAATACGGTAAATATGAAGGGAAAGGGCTTCCATGCGCATATCAGGCAGGATGATCATGTAAAAAAAGGGCAGCTGCTGATGGAAGTGGATTTGAAGGAGATTGAGAAGGCTGGCTTTTCCGCCCAGACGCCGGTGATTATTACGAATTCACAGGATATGATGGATATCCTGAAAACGGATAAAAAAGAAGTGGAACATACGGATACTTTGATGACAGTACTGTTCTAACAGAAAAAGGAGGTTAAAAATGGCTTTTGGAAAAAACTTTTTATGGGGCGGCGCAGTGGCAGCCAATCAATGTGAGGGAGCATGGAATGTGGATGGAAAAGGGGTTTCCTGTGCGGATATCTGTACAGGAGGCACGCATACGGCGCCGAAGCGGATTACGCCGGTACTGGAGGAAGGGACTTTCTACCCCAGCCATGAAGCGATTGATTTTTACCATCGCTATAAAGAAGATATTGCTTTGTTTGCAGAAATGGGCTTCCGGGTGTTCCGTTTTTCCATCGCATGGACGAGAATATTCCCTACAGGGGAGGAGACGGAGGCGAATGAGGCGGGGCTTCAATTTTATGACAGCGTGATAGCGGAATGTTTAAAGCACGGCATAGAACCGCTGATTACTATTTCCCATTATGAGATACCGTTTGCCTTGACGCAGAAGTATAATGGATGGTCGGATCGAAGAGTAGTGGAATTTTATATTCGTTATTGCGAGACAATTTTCCGGCGTTACCAGGGAAAGGTAAAATACTGGCTGACATTTAACGAAATTAACGTAGGCACGATGGGAATGGGAAATCTTTTTTCGTTGGGAATACTGAATGAAGGAACTACAGATTTTGCACACCAGAAGGATGATCCGCAAAAACGGTTTCAGGGGCTGCATCATCAGTTCGTGGCAAGCGCGAGGGCGGTGAAGCTGGCTCATGAGATTGATAGTGGGTATAAGGTAGGATGCATGATAGCTTTTTCCACCACATATCCATTAACCTGCAGCCCGGACGATATTCTGGCCTGCCAGGAACAAAACCGAAGACGGAACTGGTTCTGTTCGGACGTACAAGTAAGGGGCGAGTATCCGGGGTATATAAAAAGGTATTGGAAAGAACAGGGGATAGAGATAAAGGCAGAAGACGGGGACTGGGAAATTTTAAAAGAAGGATGCGTGGATTTTTATACGTTTTCTTATTATATGTCCAATTGCGCAACTGCGGACGAAGGACGCAGGAAGACGGAGGGAAATATGTTCGGCGGCATTGCCAATCCTTATCTGGAGGCCAGCGACTGGGGGTGGCAGATTGATCCGAAGGGTCTGCGCTATACTTTGAATGAAATTTATGACCGTTACCGGATTCCGCTTATGGTGGTAGAAAACGGACTGGGGGCATATGACAAACCGGAAGAAGACGGAAGCATTCAAGACGATTACCGTATTGACTATTTGAGACGACATATCAGAGAAATGCATGAAGCGGTGCTTGATGGAGTGGATTTGATGGGATATACTCCTTGGGGGTGTATCGATCTGGTCAGCGCTTCCACCGGGGAAATGGCAAAGCGTTATGGGTTCATTTACGTAGAAAAGTACGATGACGGCAGCGGGGATTATACGAGAAGGAAAAAGAAGTCTTTTGAATGGTATAAAAAAGTGATTGCTTCCAACGGAGAAAATCTGGATGAAATCTAAAAATCATATTCCATAGAGCAGACGGCTGTTATATAATGGAGCAGGAAACCAATGAAATATATGTCAATGAAACGGATAGGCAGCCTATCTGCAGAAATGAGGGAAACATGAAGGCTTTTGATTATGTAGTAGAAAGTATCGAAGGGGATTACGCAAATTTAAGACAGCTGGGAGCCGAAGGCGATGAGCTTAAGCTGGTAGCCAGAGCCCTTTTGCCGGATGCGATTATGGAAGGGACGAAGCTGCATTATGAGTATATGGAGTATAGTATCGTAGAGTAGGAGAGGGGGAAGAAGGCCTTATTTTATCGAACTTTGTGGTACGCCGAGACGGATAAATCTCTATGCGGCAGCGGATGCCTATTATAATTATGAGGCATGAGAAAATGAGCTTGTCTGAATGAATTTGGACAAGCTCATTTTCTATAGGAAATTAAAATTAAGGAATTTAAGCAGTTGGTCGAATCTGATAATGGATTCCTTCTATGTTAAAAAATGAAATAGGCGATTTGAGGGATATCGCGTATAAATGGAGGGTTTTTTGCCATAATAAGCATATGGATAGTTGACAGGCTTGGAAGGCTGGCAAGTATGGATTTAATATGCGGGGATGTGCGGAAGGAGCGTACGGAGGGAATGGCAGGGGAAATTGTTTATATAAAGGCGGAACGGAATGTGGAGGTTATGGAGGATGATGTGCTGTTTAAAGATATGGCTAAGGTGTATTGCGCGGACAGCCATGTGGCGGCGAAGGTAAAATCGCTGAAGGTGCATCGTTTTTCAAATGGGGAACAGAAGAGGCAGGTATTCAGTATCCTGAAGCTGATTGAGATGATCCAGCAGACATGTCCCGGCGTGACGGTGGAAAATCTGGGGGAAACGGATATTCTTGTGGAGCGGGTGAATGTGGATAAGCATAAGGGGTTTGGCCAGACTTTGAAAATTATTTTTGTGGCTTGCATCAGCTTTTTTGGGACGGCTTTTACGATTATGGCTTTTCATAACGATGTGGGGATTAACCAGGTATTTGAAAAGGTGTATGAATTGGTTATGGGGGAGGCGTCGAGCGGTTATACGATACTGGAGTTTACGTATTCGATCGGGCTTGCCGCCGGGATTATCGTGTTTTTTAACCATATAGGAGGGCGGAGGATTACGAAGGATCCGACTCCTATAGAAGTAGAAATGCGTGTTTATGAAAAGGATGTAAACGATGCGCTGATTGAGACTGCGGACAGGGAAGGGAAGGTAATCGATGTTTCTTAAGCAGATATTTTTGGGGATCGTGGGCGTGAGCTTTGGAATGTTTGCGGCGGGAGGCGTTTTTACGGTATTGATATCGGTAGGGCTGATTCCGCGTTTCGCAGGAAAAATGCATGTGAGCAGGAAGGTTTTTTTGTTTGAAGAAGCGGTGGTATGCGGGACGTTGTTCGGGGATTTTTTCAGCGTATTCGACAGGTATGGGCATATCGGGGATTTGGTCATAAAAAATCAGGTGTTCGGAAAGGAGAATACGGAGGCGGTATGGCATGTCTTGGGACTGGCCGTGCTTATGGTATTTGGGCTGTTTGCCGGGATTTTTGTCGGGTGCCTTGCTCTCGCTATCGCGGAAATGCTGGATACGATCCCTATTTTTTCCAGGAGGATAGGATTCCGGCATGGGCTTGGCATTGCCGTGCTGGCGATGGCTTTGGGGAAAGCGGCGGGCAGTCTTCTTTATTTCGCGCAGGCGGTATATCTGCATGGCGGGGGGTAGTGTGAAGAGCGGTTCGCGTCGCGAACCGTTCTTCACACCAAAAAATGCCTGAAATGCGGCATTTTTCATCGGAGCTTCAGCTCTGGGGGATTGTGTGATTCCGCGAAGCGGAATCATGGTATTAGAATATAAAGGCATGAGGCCGGAAATGAGGTTAGATATGGACGAACAGGTGAAACAGGAATATCAGGAGTATGTCAAAGAGGTCACACCGACGCATAACTTATGGCTTCAGATGGCGAAGGCTTTTTTTGTCGGCGGCGTGATATGCGTGGTCGGTCAGTTGATCTTGAATTATTGCACAAATACAATGGGGATGGATAAGGAAACGGCGGGCAGCTGGTGTTCGTTGTTGCTCATATTGGCCAGTATTGTGCTGACCGGCTTGAATATTTATCCTTCTATTGTAAAATTCGGAGGGGCGGGAGCCCTCGTGCCGATCACGGGCTTTGCCAATTCCGTAGCCGCGCCGGCCATCGAATTTAAGAAAGAAGGACAGGTATTCGGAATCGGGTGTAAGATTTTTACGATCGCCGGGCCGGTGATTTTGTACGGGATTTTTACCAGCTGGGTATTGGGGCTTGGGTATTGGATATTGAAAGTAACAGGGGTTTTTTAAAAGGTATGGAATGATAAAAAACGGATTGGATAAGCAGGGCGGCGAATGGGAAATTTGCCGGCCTGTTTTTATCGTGCATTAAGTTTTTTTGGATTATAATACTAATATAGTTGGAAGGAAGTGTGATTTGAATAGAGTAGTAGCAAAAGGATTACAATTTATATTAGGGAGAGAAAGAAATGAGGGAGTTCTATGAATAAATATAAACGCCATTTCATGAAGCAAGCCTGTCGTTAAGCAAAATATTGTTGTAAAAAGGTAGGGGTTAAGGTAGAATTAGTCTGAGAGTTTATATGAAGAGCGTTTATGTGAATTTTGAAAAAAGGAAATTTCAAATATAAGAACTGTTTATTGGACAGTATATATCATAATATACTCTTAACGAAAACAAGGGAGTGATGAAATGAGCACTATCGAAACGGTTATTCAGAGATTAGGGTATAATAAGTCAGAAAAATTATTCTATTTATCCGATATTGATAAATGTACTGATTTATCATGGCACAATAGAAGAGTGTTGCTCGAATTGGCTCCTTATGCTGCTTATATCGTAGACGGTAATGCATTTACAGTTTTTTTTGATGATTTAAACAGTCGGGAGAACATAGATATCCACGGGAAAATATGGAATGCACAAATGCCAGTTGTTATCTCTGATGAAGGTAACTATATTAAAATCTATAATGGAAAAAGTATGGTTTTAGATGCTGATAAAAAAATCAGATTGCGAGATATTGTTGAATATAATTTGGATCAGTGTAATGAAAAAAACGCATTTTCGTATTGGAATGTGACTAATAGTTTGTCACTAGACCTTTATGAGAAAAGCATGGGTAAAAAGAATTTAAATGAATTTTTAGTTGAAAATCTTAGATATATTACCCAAAGGTTAAAGGACGAATATAAAATTTCCTTTGCAAATAAACTGATGCTGCGAGTGTTGTTTATTCGCTATTTGATTGATCGAGGTGTTAATATTGGATATATGGGACTTGATGATGATATTAAACATTCGCAGGAAGTTTTTCTGAATATTATTCAAGATAAGGATAAATATGTTGAATTAATCAAATATTTGAAAGATAAATTTAATGGTAATCTATTTGAAATTAATGAGCAGAAAGAAAGGAGTGAAATAACAGAAGCGTCTCTTTCTATGTTACATGATTTTTTAACAGCTAAGGAGAAGATGAAAACAGGTCAATTATGCTTGTTCCCTTTTTATGATTTTAATATTATTCCAATTGAATTAATAAGTAATATCTACGAGATATTGTTAGGTAAAGAAAAACAAGATAAAGACAAGGCATTTTACACGCCAGAATATTTAGTAGATTACATTATAAATAGAACGGTTGGTAAGTATCTTGTCAATGAGAAAGAGTGTAAGGTATTGGATCCTTCTTGTGGGTCGGGTGTTTTTTTAGTTAAATCTTTTCAAAAGATACTGGAACGTAATGCTGAAACAAACGGTTTTTTGCAAGATAAGAACAAAATTAATGAATTGCTTAAGGAAAATATATATGGTGTGGATTATAATGAAGAGGCGGTAGATGTTACAATTTTTTCTCTTTATGTTACGCTTTTTGACTATCAAGATCCTAAAAATTTAGAAGAGTTTAAATTGCCTTTATTAAAAAATGAAAATATTCTCTATGGAGATTTTTTTGATGAAGAAAAAATGAGGCCAATTGAAAATGTGATCTTCAAATTTATCTTGGGAAATCCACCATGGGGAAACGTTAAGCAGCAGAATTATAAGAAGTATTGTGCAGATAGGAAGGTTGTTGCACAGAACGGAGAAATTTGTGTTGCATTTTTATTGAAGGTTCAGGAAATTGGAAAATCAAATACAGAATGTAGTTTAGTAATTCCTTCAAAAATACTATATAAAGGAAAGAGACCTTCTGTAGATTTAAGAAAAAAATTATTAACTAATATACAACTAGAGCAAGTATTAGAAATATCTGCTGTAAGGAAACAAATTTTTAAAGGAGCAATAGCTCCAGCAGCAGTGCTTTCTTTTCTATGTAAAAAAAGTTCTTCGAATCATAAAGTGGAATATATAAGTTTAAAACCAAATAAGTACTTGCACTTATTTGGCATAATTATGATCGAACCTGATGATATTAAGTACGTGAAACAGAAATTATTCTTGGAGAATGATGATTTGTGGAAAATGTTGGTTTATGGAGGGTATTGGGATTTTGACTTGCTCAGTGATATGCGTGAGAATTTTAGAATTATTAAGGATATTGCATCCGCTCACAGTTTGATAATGAAAAAAGGTCTCCAAGATAATGATGGTGATAAAAAGGATTCTTCACATTTGGTTGGAAGAAAAATTTTAAATTCTGATGATGCAATAGATCATTTTTATTGTAATGATAATTCGTATTCAATATTTAATAAAGCCAAAATACATCGTCCCAGAATCCAAGAAATATATAAAGCGCCATATGTTCTTTTTAAAAAGGGCCTAGATTGTGCAGATTATTCTATAAGGGCAGTGTATGTGGAAAAAGATTTTCTATATAGAGAGAAGATAAATTGCATAAAAGGATTGGAAGCTGATAAAAAAGTTTTGTTAAATTTATGCGGTTTGCTTAATTCTTCACTATTTTCGTATTTCAATTTAATGCTGGGGTCTTCGGCAGGAATAGAAAGAGAACAGGTTTTTTTGGAAGAGTTAGCTAACTATCCATATGCATATAGTGATGAACTTGTAAAATTGGTTGAAGAGATACAGAAAGCAGAATGTAAGGAATCCAGGGACGAATTAAAAACTGCTTTAAACAAATGTGTTATGAAAATGTATGATTTGCAAGATAATTGCTTTGTTGATTATGCTCTATCTATTCAAATTCCTATGCTTTGTGGAACGTATCGTGAGACAAAATGCGATGTAAAAATGATGCAAGAGTATGCATCGATATTATCTAAGATATGGGATGATCATTTTAGACAAAGTAAGGTTTACTATGCAATAAATCTTTATCCGGATATAAAAGGAAAGTATGCTGCTTTGCAAGTAAAACTTTCTTTTGAGAAGATTGTAAAGAGTGTTCGTGTTCTTGATAACGTCGATGAAAATATTGACTTACTTACTGATTTTATGATTTATCAGTTGAATGACTGTTTTTATCAAACAAAAAACATTGTGGAATTTTCAGAAAACTCATTTGTAATTGTAAAACCCATAGAGTCTAAGAATTGGCATCCTGCAATGGCTATAAAAGATAGTCATAAAGTCTTAAACGCAGTGCTTCTGAGAAAGGAGGACTGTAGATGAGCGGCGTATTAAATAAGGATATTTTAGAGGCGTTATGTCGGGCAAATTTTGAAAAAATAACAAATTATATTCTTGACATATGTGAGTTGGTTGTAGAAGATTATGGGAAAAAGCAATTAAAATTGCCAAATGACGAGAATAAAATTAGAAGTATTATGCTCGAAGAATATCTAAAAAAGCAGAAAGTTTCTTATGATATGTCGAACTATAGGTTTGATCTTGAAGTGCCAGAGAATTATGCTGGAAATGGACATCATATTGGTAGAGTTGATATTCGTATTCTGTTAAAAAGTGATTTTGAAAAAGAAGATGCATATTATATCATAGAATGTAAGAGAATTGATGGAACCTCTGACTTGAATAAAAAATATGTAAAAGAAGGTGTTGCTAGGTTTGCTACGCAAAAATATTCTTCATATTATGGTAGAAATATAATGCTTGGATTTGTCGTAAAAAAGATTGATATGTCTGTTAATGCTCAGTTGATTGAGAGTATTCAAAATGCGGATTTAGATAAGCATATGCATGGGAATTTTGAACTTGTAGGAAACAGAAGTGTGACAGAAAGTTATAAATGTATTTATCAAATACAGTCGGGTGAGGTAGAGTTACGTCATATATTTTCAGATTATTCAAGTATTATGTAGAGTTAGCAATGATGTAATGTGATTAGCATATTGATGAATTGCAGAAGTGTAACTGAGCATACCGATCAGTTTTTTGTAACCTCAAAACTACTGTTCGGATATAGATGCCCATAGGTTTCTAAAATTGTCTGGATTTTTTCGTGTCCCGGACAATCTTTAATAATCAATGAGGGCTCTCCCATGCTAATAACAAGTTCTGCGTCACGCTGTTATATAATTGAGTTTCCTTCTTGACTTCTAACAAGATTGTGGAAAAGGGTGTATCCAAGGAGAAAATCAGTCTGCGGAAACCAATTGCCGCCGGGAGTTTTGTTTGCAGTCTATGAAACACAAACAGGACAGCCAGAATATATACCGCCAGAGTATACCGATATTCCAATGCTTCTGGATGAATTGATTCAATCGAGGCAGAAAGAATATTATGAAGCGCTTGGTACAGCAGATATGCAGATGGATAGTGCTGGATTTGTAGAACTAATATTGGAAATTATAAGAGACAGTTTGCGGGAAATAACAGTTGTCGGCAATAGCAGCGATCAAGATAGCGATCAAGTAAGCGACCAAGATGAAATTTCTGTGAAACGGCTCTAACAGTAAAAACCAAAGATACAGGAGGAGAAAATGATGAACATAGAACTGAGAATACCGACAGAAGCGGATAAAGAAGGACTGAAAGCTTTGTGCAATGCCGTTGACAGAAGATATCTTGCGGACAGGCTGCCATATCCTTATACGGATGAGGACGCGGACTGGTGGATCCGCATGGTCGCAGAGAACGAAGGGAAGTCTGGAAATTGGCGCGTGATATATGTGGACGGCAGACTGGTTGGAAACATTTCCATTGAAAAGAAATCCGATGTCTATCGAAAAGACGCAGAGATCGGCTACTGTCTTCTGACGGAATACTGGTTCCGCGGGATCGCGACGGAGGCCGTAAAACGAATATGCAGGACCGCCTTTGGCGGATTGGACATTCTTCGAATCACGGGCCTGTATTATGAACCGAATACGGGTTCAAAACGCGTTTTGGAAAAGGCTGGCTTTGTACATGAGGGTACAATGAAAAATGCCGTGGTAAAGAACGGCGGGGTTTACAACCTGTGCATCATGGGACTCTTAAAGGAAAACTAAATATTTGTTCCGTTGGCCTGGGAGGAACCCAGATAGGATAAGTATTTCATCAAGTCCGCTTTGCCCGATTTGTTGAGCTTTCTCAGGCTGATCAGAACATCTTTCAGCTGGACTCCCTGAACAAAAGTAGCGTTCAGGTCATACGAACCGGCGCGCTCCGGCTCCATTCCAAGGATATAGTCGGTGCTTACGTTGTACAGTTTGGCCAGATTCACTACATGCCTGGAAGGGAGTTCCCGTTTATCCAGTTCATAGTAGGAATATGCCTGTTGGGATATGCCGAGGTAGTCTGCGACCTGTCTTTGCTTGAGGTGGCTTTCTTCCCGTAGATTCTTGATCTTAACATGAACGTTTGTCAATGCAATTCCTCCTTACTTCTGTTCGTTGTGTCGTTTGATGTGGAAATAATAGCACAAGGATTTATAATTTGTACACAATAACAACGAAAAAATGTATATAAATATTTTGGCAAAATTAAAACATGTGTATCGGGCCGAAAAGGGAAAACGAAGATGTGAAAATGACAATGGCCGAAATAGTTATAAAATAATATATTTCTTCTATTGAGATTCAGGAAGCGGAATGGTAGAATAAAAAGAAGTGATTACAAATGAAAAGGATTGGTCAAAGATGGTATCGTTTACCGGTTTGGAGTTTCTTTTCCGATTTTTTCCGGCGTTCCTCGCCGTTTATTATATAACGCCAAAAAAATACAGGAATACTACGCTGCTGCTTGGCAGCATTATATTTTATGCCGTGGGGGAGCCGTACTATGTGCTGCTTCTTCTTGTCATGGTATGGCTGAACTATTTTTTTGCAAAAAAAATATATTCCTGCCGGGATACCCGAAGGGGAAAAAAGTGCCGGAAGGACAGACTCGTTACGGTTCTTGCTTTGGATATCGGGCTGCTGGTGCTTTTTAAGGCGCTGGGCGCTTTTGCAGGGAGCAGCATACTTCCCCTTGGATTGAGTTTTTACACTTTTAAAATGATATCCTTTCAGGCAGACGTATTCCGGGGAGAAATGAAAGAACTGCCAACTTTTAAAAGGACGGCAGTTTATTTTACGATGTTTCCCCAGATCGTATCCGGCCCGATCATGCGTTTTAACGAAGGAAGCTTTCTCATGGAAGAGAGGGAGTATTCCTGGGAAAAACTGGAGGAGGGACTGCAATATTTTGTGACGGGTCTGGGAACGAAAGTGCTGCTGGCGGACAGACTGGCAATTTTATGGAAAGATATTCATATGATAGGATATGAGAGTATATCTACCCCGCTGGCCTGGCTGGGAGCGGCGGCTTATTCCATGGAGCTGTATTTTGACTTTTGGGGGTATTCCCTTATGGCATCGGGCATTTGCGTGATGCTTGGTTTCCCCTTTGTTAAAAATTTTGAACATCCTTATGCTTCGAAAAGCGTCAGCGAGTTTTGGAGACGGTGGCATATGACGCTTGGCAGTTTTTTCAGGGATTACGTTTATATCCCGCTGGGCGGAAGCCGGGGAGGAATGCCGGAGACGCTTAGAAATCTTCTGGCAGTATGGGTTTTAACGGGGCTTTGGCATGGAGGGAGCCTGAATTTTGTGCTTTGGGGCCTGGCATTATTTTTGCTGATCGCAGTGGAAAAGATCGGACTTGGAAAATTATTTACCAGATTCCCCTTGATCGGAAGATGCTACACGCTTTTCCTGATACCGGTGACATGGGTGTTTTTTGCGTTGACGGATCTGGGCCAGCTTGGCCTGTATCTGGAGCGGTTGTTTCCTTTTACAGGAGGAGGGATCGCCGTCAACGCTAACGATATATGGAAGTATTTGGGAATGTATTGGCATTACTTGCTGGTGGGAGCGCTTTGGTGCATCCCGTCTGTTTCGCGATTCCTGCAAAAACGCAGGAAGCATCCGCTGGTGGTGTTGCTGACGGTGGCGGTTTTTTGGTTTTCTGTTTATTGCCTGGTGAGCATGGAAAACAATCCTTTTGCTTATTTAAAATTTTAAGATTATTTGAACCTGAGATAAAGCGAGCGCAGCTATGAGAATAATAAAATGGATAAAAAAATGCCCAGTTTTCCTGCTTTTGGTGATAAGCGGCCTTGCCCTTACGCTAATAGGGGCGGCCGGCAGATTTTCAATATATAAAGATTATGAATTCGATCCGATAAAAAGGCCGTTCCTCGCCCTAGTAATGGAAGGCGCGGGAAATGGGACGGCTCCTTGGGAGATCGCAGAGCATATAGGAATGGGGGCTGGTGAATTTCCGGGCCGGCTGTTCGCCGTATTCCAAACCGGGGACGAGGGGCAAAGCATCGATGATATAAAGGGGAAGAAGGCAGAGGAGGCTGCTTCCCTTTCTTTTGATTTGGAAGAGGAAACTTTGCCGGAAGACCCGGCCATGGACGAAAATTCTGATCCCGAAGCAAACGAAACGGAGGAAGAGACGGATTCCCTGATAAAAAGCGAGTTTCCTGATGAAACTGGTGAAGATCTGCCCGGCGGTACGGAGGCGGGAAAAACTTATGAATTCCAAACAGTGGCGGAAGATTATTTTGACGATGCGGCGTTTATCGGGGATTCCAGGACGGTAGGTTTGTTTGAATATGGAGGGCTGGAAGAGCGGGCCGATTTTTATGCGAAAATATCCCTGACGATATATAATGTATTTTCCGAATTGCTGGCGAAAGAAGAGGGAACGGGAAAAAAGATCACGGCGGAGGAGGCGTTGTCGCAGAAACAGTACGGCAAAGTCTATTTGATGTTGGGAATCAACGAACTGGGAACGGGAACGACGGAAACCTTTATGGAAGAATATAAAGCTGTGGTGGAACGGATTCGGGAACTACAGCCGGATGCAGTGATTTTCGTAGAAGGGATTATGAAAGTGACGGCGAGCAAGGATGCGGAAGACCCGATTTTTAACAATAAAAATATTGAGGAAAAAAATGCAGCTATCGCGGAGCTGGCGGACAATCAAACTATTTTTTATATCGATGTAAACGAAGCGGTATGCGATGCGGAGGGAAACCTGAATGCGGAATATACGATAGACGAAGTGCATTTAAAGGCAAAATATTACGAGATATGGAAACAGTTTTTGCTGGAACACGGAATTGAGCGGTAAGGAAGCGGCAATACTATACATCATATGAGAAGAATTTTGAAAGCGACAGGAAGGAGCTGTGTATAGTATGAGCCAGGAAAAAAAGGAAACATGTATCTTAGGAAAGCAAAGCATAGAATTGAAAAATCCCGTTTATATCAGGGAGAGCGCCAGCGTGGTAGGAACGAAGGAAGGACAGGGGCCTCTGGCGGAGCTTTTTGATATGATCGGGCAGGACGATATGTTTGGCTGCGCTTCCTGGGAAGAGGCGGAAAGCAGTCTGCAAAAAGACGCCGTTTATCTGGCCCTGGGAAAAGCGGGGTTAAAAAAAGAGGATATCCGTTATTTGTTTGCAGGAGATTTGCTGGGGCAGTCCATCGCCAGTAGTTTCGGACTGGCGAGTTATGAGATTCCTCTTATTGGGCTGTATGGGGCCTGTTCGACCTGCGGCCTTTCGCTGAGTATGGGAGCGATGGCGGTGAACGGAGGTTATGCGGAACATGTGGTTTGCGTAACGTCCAGCCATTTTGCCAGCGCGGAAAAGGAATTTCGCTTTCCTCTCGGATATGGGAATCAAAGGCCCTTGTCCGCATCGTGGACGGTGACGGGCAGCGGGGCTTTTGTATTAAGCAATACGGAAGGGGAGCGGTCCAGAGCAAGGATCACCGGGATAACGACGGGGAAGATTATGGATTACGGGCTGAAAGACTCGATGAATATGGGAGCGTGTATGGCTCCGGCGGCCTGTGATACGATTTATTGGAATTTAAAGGACTTTGGGAGAAGGCCTTCGGATTATGATAAGATTATTACCGGGGATTTGGGGAGCATAGGGCGTCAGGCGCTGATTGATCTTCTGAATGAAAAAGATGTGGATATCGCAGGACAGCATATGGACTGCGGGATTGAGATTTACGATGCAAAAGAACAGGATACCCATGCAGGAGGAAGCGGCTGCGGTTGCAGCGCTGTTACCCTGTCGGCCTATATCTTAAAAAAGATAGAAGAGGGTACGTGGAAAAGAGTCCTCTTTGTGCCGACAGGGGCGCTGTTGAGCAAGACAAGCTTTAACGAAGGACAGACAGTACCGGGGATCGCCCACGGGTTAGTCATCGAAAGCTGCGGTTAGTTCCTGCTCATTCCGGCGTGGGGAATATTCGTATATTCCGCGATATCCCGGTTCAGCGTGACGAGATCGCTGACATTCAGGTCATGTACGGAAGAATGGCCGGTAGTTCTGGCGAACATTTTTAATTCTTCCAGAGAGACGTTGAGGAAGTTAGCGACTCTTTGAGCCGCCGCATCCACTTTCAGCCGCGCCCGGAGTTCCGGTTTTTGCGTGGCGATTCCTACGGGGCAGTTTCCGGTTCCGCAGATCCTGTATTGTTGGCAGGCCGCCGCGATGAGTCCGGCGCTGGCGATGGCAACGGCATCCGCTCCCATGGCAAGAGCCTTCGCAAAGTCAGAAGATACCCGAAGCCCGCCCGTGATTACAAGGGAAATATCCGAATGGACGGAGTCCAAATATTTTCTTGCCCGATGCAATGCAAAAATGGTCGGAACGGAGGTGGATTCCCGGAGCAGGAGCGGGCTGGATCCGGTAGCGCCTCCCCGTCCGTCGATCGTAATAAAGTCGGGGCCGGCATATACGCAGTGTTCCAGATCGCGTTCGATCCGTCCGGCCGCTATTTTGATGCCGATAGGCCGTCCGCCGGAAAGCTGGCGGAGAGTATCCACCGTTTTTTTCAAATCTTCTTTCGAATTGATCTCTTCAAACCGGCTGGGGCTTTGAATGTCATCGCCCGGATTTTTTCCACGGAGAGCGGCGATTTCGGGAGTTACTTTTTCTCCCGGAAGATGTCCTCCCATGCCGGGTTTTGTTCCTTGCCCGATCTTGATTTCGATAGCGTCCGAAGACTTCAGGTTTTCATCGGTCACGCTGTATTTATTCGGAATATATTCAAAAATATATTTATAGGCCGCTTGCTTTTCTTCGGGAAGGATGCCGCCTTCTCCGCTGCACATAGCGGTTTTGGCCAAGGCGCTGCCTTTGGCCAGGGCTATCTTGATTTCCCTGGAAAGCGCTCCGAAGGACATATGGGAAATATAGACGGGGCTTTCCAGCACCATAGGTTTTTGTGCATGCTTTCCGATGACCGTCTGTGTACTTACAGGATCTGAGTCAAGAAGAGGAGCCGGATTTAACTGAGCGCCAAGAAAGAGAACATCGTCCCAGCCCGGCATAGCCATTTTTGTTCCCATCGCTCCGTCGATGCTCTTTCCCGTTACCGCTATCTCGTGGATCTCTTCCATATAACGGCTGTTTTTATCATGCCGCATATACTGGGGATCATAAGTAAGTTCTCCCTGGGGGGAATTTTCTTCCTGCGTAGTTTCATCTGCAATCTTTTCAAATTTGGAAACCGGCTGTTTGCAAACCGGGCAGCAGTCCAATTCCGATAATTTTTTTCCTTCTTTGTCTTCATCAAAGACAGCGCCGCATACGGCGCATTTGTAAATTGCCATAAAAAGTCCTCCATATGTATTGAAACCATTTTATCTGTACTAGAAACATTCTAAAATATTTCTTTCCGCTTTGTCAAGGATGGCGGTTGCGTCCGGCTGATCCTCCTTTATCGGAATATTTAGAAAATCCATTTTTCGAAGCCGGCACGGAAAACCATATTCCACCCGCCCCCGCCGTTCTTCCCCGCCCTTTCTCCCCGTCCGCCGCCCGCTCCGCAATTCCATAGTCCGATCCAGCCCATCCGTCAGAAATCTATTGAAAAAAGTGGAAAGTGCTAGTAAAATAAAGTGCGGTAGGATATGCGGATGCGGCATGGAGGATGGTTATGAGGGAAATGGAGTTTAAGATGGAAAGGCAGGGGCTTCTGAAGGCAGGGGATCGGGTGACGGTAACGGAGGGCGTTCTTCCAAGCAATTATTATTATACCATTGATCCGGCGCTGGCCATGTCCGGCAATTATCCTTTTCGGGAACGGATGCTGGCAAGGGAAGGAATTGTCAGAGAGATTTTGGAGAAGGAAAGAGGATTTTATGTCATAGCAGAGTTTGATGAATAACCGACAGGGTATGGATGAAGTTGACTGATCATACGAGAAAAGAGAAAAAGGGAGGAATACAACATGAAAAAAGTAATATCCACACAAAAGGCGCCGGCGGCGATCGGGCCATATTCCCAGGGGATTGTGGCAGGCCCGTTTTTATACGCTTCGGGTCAGATTCCCATCGATCCGGCGACGGGGGAGATCAAAGGGGAGGATATCCTGGAACAGACGGAACAAGTCATGAAGAACGTGGGGGCGATTCTGGAAGAAGCGGGCTATCGTTATGAAGATGTGGTAAAGACCACATGCTTTCTGGCGGATATGGGTGATTTTGCGGCGTTTAACGGTGTGTATGAAAAATATTTCACGGGGAAACCGGCAAGAAGCTGCGTGGCAGTAAAACAGCTTCCTAAAAACGTACTCTGTGAAGTGGAAGTGATCGCATATCATGAATAATATTGTATTGATCGGTATGCCGGGAGCCGGGAAAAGCACGGTAGGAGTAGTGCTGGCAAAATGCCTCGGCTATCGTTTTGTGGATTCGGATCTCGTGATTCAGGAAAAAGCGGGCAAGCTCCTGCATGAGATTATGGAAGAGCGGGGGACGGACGGATTTCTCGCGGTGGAAAATGAAATCAATGCCTCCCTGAAGGCGGAGAGGAGCGTAATCGCTACCGGGGGAAGCGTAATTTACGGAAAAGAGGCCATGGAGCATTTGGGAAGGATCGGAACCCTTGTGTATTTAAAGCTTTCCTGTCCGGCGGTGGAGGAACGCCTCGGGGATCTGACCGAAAGGGGCGTGGCGGTTCGGGAAGGGCAGACTTTGAAGGATTTGTATGAGGAAAGAATTCCCTATTATGAAAAGTATGCCCAGATTGTCATAGATTGCGAAAATAAGATGATAAAGGATATTGCCGCGGAGATTATTTCGGCGGCAGCCGCACGGGAACAGGAGGATCAGAATCAATGAAAAAAATGGCGATTGGCAGCAGTCTGCTGCTGTTTCTGGCCGCCTGTATATGGGGCGTGGCCTTTGTGGCCCAGAGCGTGGGAATGGAATATATGGGGCCTTTTACTTTTAACGGAACCCGCTTTCTGATCGGAGGCACGGTGCTTCTGCCCCTCGTCGCTATCAGAATAAAGAAAAAGAAAAATACGCCGGAAGAGATTCCGGCGGCGCTTACGTGGAAAGGCGGGATCTGCTGCGGACTGGCCATCTGCTTTGCTTCTTTGAGCCAGCAGATCGGCATCATGTACACTACGGTAGGAAAAGCAGGATTTATTACGACGCTGTATATTATTATCGTACCCGTATTAGGGCTGTTCCTGCACAGGAAAGTGGAGGGGAAGGTCTGGAAGGCGGCGCTGGTGGCGGCGGCTGGAATGTATCTGCTTTGCATAAACGAGAGTTTTTCCATTGGGAAGGGGGATGCTTTGGTCTGCCTCTGTGCCGTTATTTTTTCGATACATATTTTGGTGATCGATCATTTTTCACCGAAAACCGACGGAGTAGCCCTTTCCTGCATCCAGTTTTATACGGCGGGCATTATTTGTACTGCAGGGGCTTTTATGATGGAACAGCCGTCCTGGGATCAGATTTTCAGCGGGATTGTTCCGCTGCTGTATGCGGGCGTGATGTCCTGCGGGGTCGCGTATACGTTACAGATCATAGGACAGAAAAACCTGGATCCGACGGTAGCATCCCTGATTCTCAGCTTGGAATCCGCAGTTTCCGTACTGGCCGGATGGTTCATACTGGGGCAGACTTTGACGGTGAAGGAATTATTTGGATGCGCCCTTGTATTTGCGGCGGTGATCTGGGTGCAGATGCCATCTACGGCCGCACGTATAAGCCGTAAATATAAACCAAAGAATGAATAATTTATGAAAAAAGAGAGATAATAGTGTCATGCAAAAGGAATGATAAAATGGGATCCGGGGATATAGGATCCGGGGATAGGATCTGGGGATTCTGGAAAATATAGGAGGTTTGCATGGACTATTTGAATGCATTTTGGGTAGGAGGGCTGATTTGTGCCCTTGTGCAGGTATTGATGGAAAAGACGAAAATGATGCCGGGAAGAATTATGGTTCTTCTCGTCTGCCTCGGCGCGGTCATAAGCGCGTTTGGCATTTATGAGCCATTCCAGGAATATGCGGGTGCCGGCTCTTCCGTCCCGCTGCTTGGATTTGGAAATGTGCTGATGAAGGGGGTCAGGGAAGCGGTGGACCAGTCCGGCTTTATCGGGATATTCCAGGGTGGATTTAAGGCAGGAGCGGTTGGAACATGTGCCGCATTGGTATTCGGGTATCTGGCAAGTTTGATTTTTAACCCGAAGATGAAAAAATAAAAGGCGGAGGCTCAGATTTCTTCCCAGGAAATTCCACGTTTATCCATAAACTTGCGGAACGCATCGTCCCAGAGCTGCTCCGGCGTTCTGTCCATGAGAAAGGTATTGGTGGAAAGGCCGGTCGCCAGTATGGCGTTTGTCCCGTCGAACCGTATGGTGAGGGCGAAGTATTTGACGAGGCTTCCGTTGTCCTGGAAACCGCCTTTTTCCAGGATCTGCGCCATATGGCAGGGAAGGAGGAGCAGTACAAATTGGAAACTCAGCGGCGTGCGTTTTCCTTTGATCAGCTGGAAACAGAGAGGACGGATGTCCTTCCATAAAGAAAAATCATAAGGGCAGAGGGACGGATCCTCCTGCTCTTCTTTTGTGTAAAAATTTTTTCGTATATGGCCGTCGATTTGGAATGCATTGGCGGTAACGATAGTCCCCTCTTCCAGCAGGAAGCCGTCGAAATCGTCGGAAAGGAGCAGTTTATTCATGAAATCTTTGAGATTGGATATTTGATAGGTTTTCATAGGTTCCTCTTTTATCTGTTTTTTAATTTTTGCTGTTCCGGTTGGGGATGGCAGCCTCTTTTTACTTCTCTCTATTAGAGTATATGAAAAGCATAAAGATAGCAAGGTTTTTCAAAGACAGGAAAGTAAAAACTGATTTCTGTGGAAAAACAGAAAACCCTCTTTACAATAAACAGTTAATTGTGTTATCATAAGTAGTAATCAAAACCACATAGAACGGTAATAAATATGATTGGTTTACACATACTGAAAAAGTATACTATTTAGGGAAAGGCACGGTTGCGGAAATGAGTTATAAGATCATATTGGACAGTTGTGGGGAACTGCCTCCCAAGTATAAGGCAGACGACAGATTTGAGATCGTTTCATTGGGCATAGAAGTGGGAGATTATCAGATCATGGACGACGAGAATTTTAATCAGAAGGAATTTCTCGCGAAGGTGGCGGCATGCCCGACATGCCCGAAATCTTCCTGCCCTTCCCCGGAGAGCTATATGGAAGCATGCCATTGCGATGCGGATCATGTGTATATTGTAACCCTGTCTTCTAAGTTGAGCGGCAGCTACAACAGTGCCGTATTGGGAAAAAATCTGTATCATGAAAAATACGGGGATAAGGATATCCATGTATGCGATTCCCAGTCCGCCAGCTGCGGGGAGACTCAGATCGCGTTCCGGGCGATGGAGATGGAAGAAGAAGGGCGTTCTTTTGAGGAAATTGTTAAAGAACTGGAGAAATTCCGAGACGGCCTTAAGACTTTTTTTGTATTGGATAATCTGGAGACGCTCAGGAAGAACGGGAGACTGTCTGGCGTGAAGGCGCTGGTAGCCACGACGTTGAGCGTGAAACCGCTGATGGAAGGCCAAAAAGGCGAGATTGTACAGAGAGGCCAGGCTATCGGCATCAAAAAAGGGCTGGCTAAGTTGGCGGATACGCTGGTAAAAGAAGCGGTGGATACGGAAGGGAAAAAATTGATGATTACCCATTGCAACTGCCCGGAAAGGGCGGAACTGGTAAGAGACGCGATATTGAAGGACATCCGTGTAAAGGATGTGCTGATTATGGATACCGCGGGGATCAGCAGCATGTATGCGAATGACGGAGGGGTGATCGTAACGCTGTAAAAGGCAACATCGTAACGCTGTAAAAAACGACATCGTAACGCTGTAAAAAACAACATATGAATCTATGGAAAAAGAATGGAAATGGAAAGTATCCCGTCAAGGAAGCGGACGGCGATCTTTCCATTCATTTTTTCTGTCAGTTCCCTGGCGATGGAGAGGCCGAGACCGGTGGATTGCCCGGCGGATTCCACGGTATAGTAGCGATTCAGTAATTGCATGGCCTTTAGCTCATTTAAGCCGGAAGCATGATTGGAAAAGAGGATTTCGCCCTCTTTTGATAAAGAAACAGTCAGGTCGCCGTCGCTGTATTTCATGGCGTTGCTGATTAAATTGGCGAAGATACGGGAGAGAGCGATCCTGTTCAGGGAACGGACGATCTTTTCTTCCGGCATGATGATCCGGGGGGAAATCTTACACCCTTTCAGGGCGGCGTAATAGGAAGAAATGGTTTCTTCCAATACGCCGTTTATATTAACCTCTTCCAAAGGAATTTCATCGATAGAGGATGCGGCCGCGAAATATCGGAAAAGCTCCTCGGTTAGTTGCTTTAAAATACCGGTTCGCTCCTCGACGATGGAAAGATAGCGGCGCATGTCCTCAGGATCATCGGTTTGCCGGAGCAGATCGAGGTAGCCGCAGATGGCGGTCAGAGGAGTCCGCAAGTCGTGGGAGATATTGGCAACGGCCTCCGTCAGTTCCATATTGCCCTGGCGGAACCGGAGCTGTTCGGCGCGGAGCCGGCGCAGCTGCTTGTTGATATCGGAAGCCAGCTGACGCATATGTTTGTCGCGGCAAGATACGGAGATAAGCGTATTGGTATCTTCCGCAAGCTTTTCGGCAAACTGGGCGGTGATCTCCCGTGCCGCTTTTTTCATAAAATATATTTTCATACCCATTACCGATAAAACGGCAAAGAGGATGCCGATGCAAGCCCATAATAAATATGTCATAGCCAAATCTCCAATCAAAATTAGTTGATGTTTTCCCGATAAAAGATATATATGCCGGTTCCGGTAACGACGGCGGCGATGAGAATGGAATAGAAAGACATTTTCCATAAATCGGCTGCCGACAGGATGCATAGCTGCATTGCTTGATTTCCGGGAAGGAAATCATGGAGGAACTCGTAAACCTGGCGTTTGGTTCCGCTGACATACGAGGGGTTTGGCGTTGGGGGAGCGCTTTCCGCTTCCGCAGTTTCATCCGTTCCGAAGTAATATGCCGGGTAGTATTCCGGTTCTTCCAGCCTTGCATGGATATAAGACCCGAAAAACAAAAAGATAAATACGCCTAGAATGCAAACCGTCGCTGTTGCGGCTTTATTTTGGCACAGCATGGCGACTGCTGTGCAGATAGAGGTAAAGGCGACGGCCAGTATGAAAATAGTGCCAATATGCCCGAGAACGATGGGAAAGGCAGCGTCGGAAAAAAAGCCGAGCAGTGGGATACCTGTACACAGACTGGAAATAAGGTATGCGAGACACATAAGAAAAATGGCTGCGATGGAAACGATCAGGAAAGAAAAATAGACCGCTATCCGGGAATGCCCGGCAATCAGTTTGTTTCTCATGGTTCCGTCATTGTATTCCGTTCCGATAAACAGACTGCAGAAAATGGAAGAAAGGATCGCCATAAAAAAAGCATAAAAGCAGAAACCTGATTCGAGGGAAATGATGTAACCATATTTTTTCATAGTGATAAAGCTTGAGAGCGGTATTATAATTCCTAGGGCAAACATGTAAAGGATGCCGATTCGGAAAGAGATATCTTTTTTTAACCGGGAAAAGTTAGCCGATAATAATTTATTCATGTGTTTTACCTCCTATCAGACTCATATAATAGCTTTCAAGGCTTTCTCCCCGCTCATGAATGGAAAGGACGTCACAGCCTTTTTCGGACAGCGGCAGAACTAATTTGGTAATAGTAATTTTAGAAAATATTTCGGCCTGGGTGTCGGAAAGAATATGGTATTCCAGTCCCATTTGATCTGCCGCCAGAGCAAAGGCCCGGATGTCGGATACTTCCAGACAAAGGCATTTGCGGCAGGTGCGATCCAGATCTGCAGCGCTGATTTCCTTGACAATATGTCCGTTGTCGATAAATCCGTAGTGGGTGGCCAGCCGGGACAGTTCATCCAGGATATGGCTGGAGATCAGGAAGGTGATCTGCTTTTCTTTGTTCAGTTTTAAAATTAATTCCCGCATTTCGACGATACCTTGCGGATCAAGGCCGTTGGCAGGTTCGTCCAGAATAAGAAAGTCTGGATTTCCGCAGAGGGCGATGGCGATGCCAAGCCGCTGCCTCATGCCGAGAGAAAAATGTTTTGCTTTCTTTTTCCCTGTGTTTTCCAAACCTGCCAGTTTTAGGATTTCGTCGATGCCGTCAAAAGAGGGCAGCCCTAAAATGCGGTATTGTTCCTTCAGGTTTTCTTCCGCCGTCATATGAAGATAGATGGACGGCGTTTCCACTACCGCTCCGATTCTTTTTCGGACTGTTCGGATCGCTTTTTCTGTATTTTCCGTTCCATATAAGGCATAGCTGCCGGAAGTGGGATTTTGTAAGCCGCAGATGAGCCGGATCAAGGTCGTTTTGCCGGAACCGTTTTTTCCGACAAAGCCATAGACCGCTCCTTTTGGGACATGCATGGAAAGATTTTTTAATGCCTGAAAGCGCTTATAGCTTTTGCTGATGGCATTGACAGTTAATACATAGTCCATAATAAAAGCCTCCTTATCGTTGATACATGTATTGTATCCCCTTTCTGTTAAGAAAGCTGTTAAGGGAAAAGTAAAGAAATTGTAAAGATTTGCCGTCAATTCTCAGTTTCTTTCATCTTGAAGCCGATTCCCCAGACCGATTCGATATAATCCTGCCCGCCGGCATCCCGGAGTTTTTTCCTTAAATTGCTGACATGCACCCGCAGGGAGCTTTCCACGCAGTCGGGAGTATCCTCGCTGATTTTTTCCAGGAGCAGGGATTTGGTAATGACTTGGGAGGGACGGGACATGAGCAGTTTTAAAATCGCAAATTCCGTTTTGGTGAGTTTGACAGGAAGTCCGCATACGGTAGCCCTATAGGTGTCGGCAGACAGCGAAATATCTGAGAATTCCAATAGGGAAACTTTTCCGGAAGGAGAAAAGTTCCGAAGCTGTACGGCGATTCTGGCAAGTAATTCTTTGATATCGAAAGGTTTTGTAACATAGTCCGCCGCGCCGTTTAACAACAGGGATACCTTATCCTCCGTTTCGGCTCTGGCGCTGACGACAATCACGGGTATTCCTTCTATTTCAGACAGCAGTTCCCGGCCGTCCAGGCCAGGGAGCATCAGGTCCAGAAGAATAAGGTCGGGCTTTTTGCGCTCTAAAACAAACAGGGCCTCCGTTCCTGAATAGGCGCGGAGAACCTGGTAGCCTTCTTTTATTAGTGCTTCTTCCAGCATGTTTCCTATGTTTACATCGTCGTCAATCACAAAAATGCTCTTGGCATTTCCCATGTTTTTCATATCGGCCCTCCATGGATAGGGTTACATAATCTGAATCTGTACGGAATGAAGGATGGCATAAATAAGGGCTATTTGCAGAAAAAGAATAGCCGGCATGCCATAAACAAAGTACCAATGCCTTGTTTTATGGCGGAAAGCATACATGCCGGTGATGCTGCCGATGCTTCCGCCGATGATTGCAATGATAAATAAGGTGGATTCGGGAATCCGCCAGAGATGCTTCTTCGCCCGGTATTTATCAAGCCCCATAAGAAATAAGCCGATCAGGTTTACTGAGGTAAAATATGCGACTAGCAAAGTGATAACGTTCATATGGGTAACCATTCCTTTTCGTTTGTTCTTTTTGGGGCGCTTATGATCTGCCGTGGCCTTTTATTTCTTCTGTGTTCCCTCGGCTTCCTGCATTTTCATGGCACGGACTTTGCAGGAAAGGCCGAAAAGGTTGATAAAGCCTTCCGCATCGTGATGGTCGTACAAGTCGCCGGTGGTAAAGGAAGCAATGCTTTCATTATATAAAGAGTACGGGGAAGTAGTTCCGGCTTTTATAATGTTGCCTTTATAAAGCTTGAATTTTACTTCACCGGTTACATAGCGCTGTGTGGATTCGATAAATGCCTGTACCGCCTCCCGCAAAGGAGTGAACCATTTGCCTTCATAAACAATCTGTGCCAGTTTATTGCCCATATCTTCTTTGAGGGCATAAGTATCCCTGTCCAGGATGAGTTCTTCCAGCTGTTGGTGAGCTTCGTAAAGGATCGTTCCGCCGGGAGTTTCATATACGCCGCGGGATTTCATGCCAACCACGCGGTTTTCCACGATGTCTACGATGCCGATTCCGTGTTTTCCGCCCAGGGCGTTGAGTTCGCGAATGATATCGGATGTTTTCATTTTATGGCCGTTAATGGAAACGGGTATTCCTTTTTCAAAAGCCATGGTAACATATTCTCCCTCTTCAGGAGCCTTTTCCGGCGTTGTGCCGAGAACGAGGAGATGCTCATAATTCGGCTCGCTGGCCGGGTCTTCCAACTCCAGCCCTTCGTGGCTGATGTGCCAGAGGTTACGGTCGCGGCTGTAAGAGGAATCCGCTGAAAAAGGCAGGTCAATGCCATGTGCCTTGCAATATTCGATTTCGGACTCGCGGGAGTCCATAGTCCATTTTTCATTTCTCCAGGCAGCGATAATCTTTAAGTCGGGAGCCAAGGCTTTGATGCCGAGTTCGAAACGGATCTGGTCGTTGCCTTTGCCCGTTGCGCCGTGGCAAATAGCGGAAGCCCCTTCTTTGCGCGCGATTTCCACCAGTTTTTTTGCGATGACCGGACGTGCCATGGAGGTGCCGAGAAGATATTTGTTTTCATACACCGCATGGGCCTGTAAACAGGGCATGATATATTCGTCGCAGAATTCGTCGGTGACGTCTTCTATGTATAATTTTGCAGCGCCGCAGAATTTGGCCCTTTCTTCCAAACCATCCAGTTCCTCGCCTTGGCCGCAGTCTACGCATACGCAGATAACTTCATAATCGAAGTTTTCTTTTAACCAGGGAATAATGGCGGTGGTGTCCAGTCCGCCGGAATAAGCTAATACTACTTTTTCTTTCATGGATCTATGCCTCCCAATCTTTTTGTTTTTTTACTATAACAGGAAACTGCGCCATAAGGCGCGTGTATTCACAGGCCCGCAACGCGAACCTGCAAACAATATACAACATTATGAAAAGAAATGCAAGTGGGAGTCAAAAAAAATATTGCATATTATTCAAATATATAGTATATTTATACAATGCAAAAAGGAATGGCAAAGGGATTGAGATTTTGCGGAAGAGAGTGTATGATTGGTATGCAGGTCATTGGGAAAGGATGGGTTGTGAGAATATTCTGACAAGATATTCCGTGAAAATCCAGTTGTACCGAACATTCCATCAAGCCCGGTAAAGCAGAAGCCAGTCGGGAACCTCCTGGCTTCTACGGTCTTGATTCCATGGTACAGAAGGATTTTCACAGAATATCTTGTCAGAATATTGGCAAATTTATTGGTTTGGCAATGGCCTGTGTGTGGAGATATATGTAATATATAAGGTGTACGTGTGTAAAAAAATATATAAAGAAGGAAAAGGATAGAGGATGGTTGGGATGAAGACGAGAGTGTTTATTGATGGAAGTGAAGGGACTACGGGGTTGAGAATATATGAAAGGTTTGCGGGGCGGGAGGATATTGAATTGCTGCCGGTCGCTCCGGAGCTGAGGAAGGATATCGGGGAAAGGAAGAGGCTGATTAATTCGGCGGATGTGGTTTTTTTGTGTCTGCCGGATGGGGCGGCAAAGGAGTCGGCGGGACTCGTGGAAAATGAAAATGTCAGAATCATCGATACGTCTACGGCCCACAGGACTGCGGAAGGCTGGATCTATGGATTTCCGGAACTTTCTGCGGGACAGAGGGAAGCGATCGCCGGGGGGAGGCGGATCGCGGTGCCGGGCTGCCATGCGACCGGTTTTATTTCGCTGGTTTACCCGCTGGTTGCTTCTAAAGTATTGGCAGCGGATTATCCGTTTTCGGCATTTTCCCTTACCGGGTACAGCGGAGGGGGGAAGAAGATGATCGCTCAGTATGAGGCGGAGGGACGGGAACCGGAACTGGATGCGCCAAGGGAGTATGCGCTTTCCCAGAATCATAAGCATTTGAAGGAAATGAAGGCAATAGCGGGATTGGCGAGGGAGCCGTTATTTTCGCCGATTGTGGCGGACTATTACAGCGGAATGGTGGTTTCCGTCCCGGTATATGGGGAATTCCTGCAAGGGTATGCCGGTGCGGCAGGGCTGAGGGATTTTTTTGAAGAATATTATAAAGGACAGAAATTTATTAAAGTGATGGCGGCTGGAGCAGAGGAAGAACTGGCCGGCGGCATGATGGCCGGCAATGGATGTTCGGGCTGGGACGGGCTTCGGATTTATGTGACGGGGAATGAGGAGCGGGCCGTGCTGACGGCCCAGTTTGACAATCTTGGGAAAGGGGCGTCGGGGGCGGCGGTGCAGTGCCTGAATCTGATGCTTGGATGCGAAGAGGGGAAAGGGCTGAATATATGATTCGGATGATGACGATCGAGGATTACGAAGGGGTGTATGCCCTTTGGATGAGTATTAAAGGATTTGCCATGCGGAGCATCGATGACTCGAAAGAGGGAGTGGAACGTTTCCTGGCGAGGAATCCGGGAACGAGCGTGGTGGCGCTGGAAGATGGAAAAGTCGTGGGAGCGATCCTTTGCGGGCATGACGGGAGAAGAGGATGCATGTACCATGTATGCGTCCATGCGGATTACCGCATGAGGGGGATCGGAAAGGCGATGGTGGTGTTTGCCATGGAAGCGCTGAAGAGGGAAAAGATCAGCAAGGTTTCGCTGATCGCGTTTACCAAAAACGATGTGGGGAATGCATTTTGGAACCGGATCGGGTGGACAAAAAGGGAAGATTTGAATTATTATGATTTTGTGCTGAATAAAGAAAATATTGTGGCTTTTAACCAGTGAGAAGATGGCCGGCTTCTGGCGCAGCAAAGCCGGGCAAAAGCCGTGCAGAAATGAGGTAAAAATGATTTGCAAAATAAAAAAATGGGATCTGGCGGATGCGGCAGACCTGGCAGCGGCCATTTCCAATAAAAAAGTCCAGGATAATCTCAGGGATGGGCTGCCATATCCTTATACGGAGAAGGACGGAAGGGAATATATTTCTTCCGTGCTTTCCGCCGATGAAAAGGAGACCTTTGCCTTTGCTATAACAGTGGATGGCCGGGTAATCGGAAGCATTGCTGTTTTCCGCCAGGGGAACATACATAGGCAGACAGCCGAGCTTGGGTATTATATTGCGGAAGGGTATTGGGGAAAAGGAATCATGACCGAGGCGGTAAAGCAGATTTGCGCATATGTTTTCGACAAGAGCGATATTATCCGTATTTTCGCCGATCCATTCGCGTATAATGCGGCATCCTGCCGCGTGCTTGAAAAGGCGGGTTTCCAATATGAGGGTACGCTGAGAAGCAATGCTGTAAAAAACGGGAAAGTGATAGATATGAAAATGTATTCCCTGTTGAAAGGGGAAACAGGCGGGGGCGAATAAAGCGAAAGGAGCAAAACAGCAATGAAAAAAATCGACGGCGGCGTGACCGCGGCGAAAGGATTTGAGGCAGCCGGAACGGCGGCGGGGATCAAATATAAGGACAGGAAAGATATGGCGGTTATTTACAGCCAGGTTCCGTGCAAGGCGGCAGGAGTTTTTACTTCTAATATAGTGAAAGCGGCCCCGGTGGTCTGGGACAAGAATGTAGTGGAACATTCTCCCTATGCACAGGCGGTGGTCATCAACGCGGGGATCGCCAATGCATGTACGGGGGCGGCGGGGTATGACTGCTGTAAAAAGACGGCGGAATGCGCGGCGGAAACACTGGATATTCCGGCAGATGCCGTACTGGTGGCTTCCACGGGCGTGATCGGGATGCAGATTCCAGTGGAAAAGATAACAGCAGGAATCGAAGACCTTGCCCGGATCAAATCGGAGGGCAGGGAGGCGGCTGGGATGGCGGCGGAGGCCATTATGACGACGGACACGGTGTCCAAAGAGGCGGCTGTGCAGTTTGAAATAGATGGAAAAATAGTGACGCTCGGCGGTATGTGCAAAGGATCCGGCATGATCCATCCCAACATGTGTACAATGCTTGGATTTGTAACGACGGATGTTGCTATTTCCAAAGAACTTCTTCAGGAAGCTTTGCGGGAAGATGTAAAAGACACTTTTAATATGGTTTCGGTGGACGGGGATACGTCCACAAACGATACGCTTCTCGTGCTGGCAAACGGTATGGCGGGCAATGAAGAGATTGTCAGCAAGGACGAACGGTATAACCGGTTTGTGGAAGCCCTCCATATAGTGAACGAAACACTGGCAAAAAAGATGGCGGGGGACGGCGAAGGGGCGACGGCTCTTTTTGAAACCCGCGTGATCCATGCCAGAACGAAGGAAGAGGCAAGGGTTTTAAGCAAGTCCGTGATCTGTTCCAGCCTGACCAAAGCGGCTATTTTCGGGCATGATGCCAACTGGGGGAGGATTCTCTGCGCATTGGGTTATTCCGGCGTATCCTTTGACCCGGAAAATATCGAGCTGTTTTTTGAAGGGGAGGATAAGCGGATACAGATTTATAAAGATGGAACTGCAACGGATTACAGCGAGGAGGAGGCAACGAAGATCCTAGCCCTGCCGGAAGTGCGGGTAGTCGTGGATATGAAGATGGGGGACAGCGAAGCCCGTGCCTGGGGCTGTGACCTGACTTATGATTATGTGAAGATCAATGCGGATTACCGGAGTTAAATGAAAACATGCGCGGCCGCGCAGAAATGGAGGAAAAGATGGATAAGGATATAACGGAAGTGCTGAAGAAGGCGGAGGTGCTGATCGAGGCCCTGCCTTACATACAGCAGTTCAACCGTAAGATTATCGTGGTGAAATATGGCGGAAGCGCTATGAGCAACGAGGAATTACAGAAAAATGTGATCAAGGACGTGACTTTGTTAAAGCTGGTGGGATTTAAGCCGATTATCGTGCATGGGGGCGGAAAGGAAATCAGCCGGTGGGTCGGCAAAGTAGGGAAGGAGCCGCAGTTTGTCAACGGCCTTCGGGTGACGGATGAAGAGACGATGGAGATCGCGGAGATGGTTCTTTCGAAAGTAAATAAAAGCCTTGTGACGATGGTGCAGGAACTAGGTGTGAAAGCAGTGGGGATCAGCGGCAAGGACGGCGGCCTTCTGACGGTGGATAAAAAATATTCCGACGGCAGGGATATCGGTTTTGTAGGAGATATCAAAGAGGTAAATCCGAAGGTGCTTTACGATCTGCTGGAAAAGGATTTTCTTCCGATTGTTGCCCCGATCGGGCTGGACGATCATTTTCATACTTATAATATTAATGCGGACGATGCGGCATGCGCGATTGCAAAGGCGGTCCATGCGGAAAAACTGGCGTTTCTTACCGATATTGAGGGGCTTTATAAGGATATTAACGATAAGAGTTCCTTTATTTCCAGGCTTGGGGCGTCCGAAGCGGAGAATTGGATCGAAGCGGGGTATATCGGGGGCGGCATGCTGCCGAAACTGGCGAATTGTACGGATGCAATCCGTCAGGGCGTAAGTCGGGTGCATATCCTGGACGGACGTATTCCCCACTGTCTGCTTTTGGAAATATTCACGAATCGGGGAATTGGAACCGCTATTTTAAGGGATGAGGATGTGACCGGGCAGAATCCGTAGGGTAAGGCAAACTTCTTTTCCTTGTCCGATGACTGCATAAAAATGTGCAATGCACAAAAATAGGGAGTGATATGATGGAAATAAAAAGAGAAGCATATCTGGAGCAGTTGAAAATACGAAAAGACAATGGAATGATTAAAGTAATTACCGGAATCAGGAGATGTGGAAAGTCTGGGGTAATATGTTTTTTGCACAATAATAGGAGGAAAGGCAGACAGAGATGATGAAAGAATATATAGAAGAAGCGGAAAAAGCCCTTCTTCATACATACAACAGATATCAGGTGGTATTGGACCGGGGGGACGGGGTGCATTTATATGATATCGAAGGGAAACGTTATCTGGACTTTGCTTCCGGCATTGCGGTTTTCGCCCTTGGGTATCATAACCGGGCGTATGACGACGCGTTGAAAGCCCAGATCGACAAGCTGATCCATACTTCCAATTATTTTTATAACGTGCCGGCCATAGAAGCGGCGAAAAAACTAAAAAAAGCTTCCGGCATGGATCGGGTATTTTTTACGAACAGCGGGGCGGAAGCGGTGGAAGGAGCCATTAAGGCGGCGAGGAAATATGCTTATTTGAAGGACGGGGCTGCGGATCATGAGATTATCGCCATGGAACATTCTTTCCATGGAAGGACGATGGGGGCTTTGTCGGTAACGGGCAATCCGGGTTACAGGGAAGCCTTCGGGCCGATGATCGGGAATATCCGCTTTGCAAAAATGAACGATTTTGACAGTGTGAAAAATCTAGTTACGGAAAAAACTTGTGCGATATTGTTTGAAACGGTGCAGGGTGAAGGCGGCATTTATCCTGCCGACAGGGAATTCATGGAGCAGGTGAAGGCGTTGTGCGAAGAAAGGGATATCCTGCTGGTTCTGGATGAGATTCAGTGCGGAATGGGACGTACCGGGGCGATGTATGCATGGCAGAAGTATGGGATCAGGCCGGATATTATGACAACGGCCAAGGCCCTTGGCTGCGGCGTGCCGGTAGGGGCTTTTCTTATGACGGAACATGTGGCAGAGCGTTCCCTCACCAGCGGCGACCACGGTACGACTTATGGCGGCAATCCGCTGGCAGCGGCAGCGGTGAATAAAGTGCTTGATTTATTTGAGGAGAACCATATAATAGAAAATGTGAATACAGTAGCGCCTTATCTGGAGGAAAAACTGGATGCTTTGGCGGAAAAATACGATTTTATAGAAGGAAGGCGCGGAACCGGGCTGATGCAGGGTCTGGTATGCAAAGGGCCGGTAGGGGATACGATAAACAAAGCGATGGAAAACGGACTGATTTTGATCAGCGCCGGGGCAAATATTATCCGTCTTGTGCCGCCTCTCGTCATTACGAAAGAAAATGTGGATGAAATGACGGCTATACTGGAAACATGCCTTCCGGCTTAGGAACGGTAAGTTAGGAGAAAATTATGGGTCTGAAAAGAAGACTTTTTACGGCGGCGGCCGTTGTCTGTGCGGCAGCGGCAGTAGCGGCGATCGGGCTGTCGGGAAAAACGGTCAGCCAGGAGCAGGAGGAAACGATTTTTAGCAAAAGTAAAGATACGATTTATTTTTGGTATACGGACGAGGCGCTGACCGATTATCTGGGCAGCGCTGCGGTAGCTTATGGGGAAAACCATGATGTGAGGGTGATTCCGGTGCTGACTTCCGGGCTGGAATATCTGGAAGAGATCAATAAGGCGTCTATTCAGTCGGAAAACCCGCCGGATCTGTACATTATCAGCAATGATTCCCTGGAAAAAGCTTTTCTGGCAGGGCTGGCATCCCCTTTGGAGGAAGAGGGCTGGAGTGAAATCAAGGAAGAATATCCCGATGCGGCCAGACTGGCCGTCACTTATAAAAATAAGACTGTCGGATATCCGTTTTATTTTGAGACAAGTTCTTTGCTTTATAACAGAACCTACCTGGAAGATTTTGCAAGGAGCCTGATTGAAGCGGAAAGGGATGCGGCAGAAGGGGAAGCGGCGATGGCCGAACTGGAAGAGAACGGGCCTTTGGAAGAAGGGGAATCCGGGGAAGGCGGCGCGCCGGAAGACGGAGATATGCCGGATATCGATGCGGAGCCGGAGACGGGAGCGGTTGACGAGGCCGGAATGCAGGAGCTGGTTGCGGAAAGGGTCAGGGAGATACTTCCTTCCACCATCGACGATATTTTAAATTTTGCGAATGAATATAATGCGCCGGAACAGGTGGAAGCGATTTTTAAATGGGATGTAACGGATATTTTTTATAATTATTTTTTTGCCGGGAATTATATGATCGTGGGCGGCGCTGCCGGGGACAACACGGCAAATATGAATATTTATAATAAGGATGCGATCGAATGCCTGAAAGTATATCAGGATCTGAACCAGTTTTTTTCTATCGATACAAAGGAGATCAGTTACGATAAAATATTGGATGATTTTATCGCAGGAAAGATCGTTTATACGGTGGCGACGACGGACGCGGTGGCGAAGCTGGAGGAAGCGAAGGAGAACGGAAGCTTTGCTTATGATTACAGCATTGCCCTCGTTCCCGACATTAATGAGGAGCTTTTGACGAGGAGCCTCTCGGTTACAAACTGCGTCGTGGTCAACGGTTATTCGGACAAGCAGGAAGCGGCAGAGGATTTTGCCCGGTTTTTAACTTGTGAATATACGGATACTTTATATGCGAGAACAGGAAAGGTGGCGGCCCGTTATGGCGTGGATTATGGGAATAACAATTTGCAGGAATTTGTGAACGAATATGAAATATCCGTACCGATGCCGAAGATGGTGGAGACGAGCAATTTCTGGGTGGAATTGGAAATAGCGTTTGCACAAATATGGGACGGGGCCGACGCCAACGACAGACTGCGGCAGCTTTCGGAAAAGATCATGACCCAGGTAACGGGAGAACCGTATGCGGAAACGGTGATAGAAGAAGAGGAAGAAGCCGTGGAAGAGATCGAATATCTGGATGAGGAAGAACTGCGCCGGGAAGCGCAGGAAGGCGGGGAAGAAACGCAGTAAAACGAGAATTTTTTGAATACTTTCCAATCATATGGGCAAGATTATTAGAAAGAAAATAATAATTGGAGGACCCGTATGATTGGATTTTTTATTGCATTGTTATCAGGGGCTTTGATGAGCATACAGGGGGTATTTAACACGCAGGTAACAAAAACGTCGGGGATCTGGGTGGCAAATGCTTTTGTGCAGTTTACGGCTCTTTTGGTCTGCCTAGGCGTATGGCTGGCGACAGACCGGTCATCTTTTGGCTCTTTATTTCGGGTGGAACCAAAATATATGCTGCTTGGAGGAGCGATCGGGGCGGTGATCACCTATACGGTAATTAAAGGAATGGAACTGCTGGGACCGGCAAAAGCCGTTATGCTGATCGTGATCGCGCAGTTGATCGTGGCGTATATTATTGAGCTCTTTGGCTGGTTCGGCACGGATAAACAGCCTCTGGAATGGCGAAAGGTGATGGGGATGGGGATCGCCATAGCAGGAGTTGTGATTTTTAAATGGAAATAGGACGAAAAGGCACTTGTAAAAGGAGGGTAATTACTTTACAATAAAATAACGAGTCGCATAGAGGGGTCTTCCGGTTCAGAAAGGAAACTATGCGGATGATGAAAAAAATTTTTACGAAAAAATATTTATGTATGGGGAAAAAAGTTCTGTTGCTGGCAGTTCTGGCCGGAATGCTGGCCGGGACGGCGGCTTGCAGCGGGAAGGAAACCGTTCTGCTGGAAACGGAGGATCTTGTCAGGATAGAAGGCGGGGAGCATCTTTCGGAGGATTTTTCCACGGAGGAGGATGCTGTGGAAGCGCTGGAACAGGTGGAGGAATCCACCTTGTTTATACATATTTGCGGAGCAGTGGAAAATCCAGGGGTATATGAACTGCCCGTGGGAAGCAGGATTTATGAAGCCATAGAAGAAGCCGGCGGATTTACGCAGGAGGCCGCAGATGATTATTTGAATCTGGCATACAGGCTGGAGGATGGCTGGAAAATAGAGATCCCGGAGAGAAAAAGCTACGATGCGGAGAGCGGAGAGGCCGAAAAAGACGGGGAAGATGCGGCATACAAAGCGGCGGTCGTTTCCGGTATAGCGCCTGATGCCGGCGTTCGGGCAGGAGCCGTGACGGGGACGGAAGCGGGAACGGCGGGAGAAACGGACGGCGGATTGGTGGATATCAATACGGCGGCAAAGGAGGAACTGCTGACGCTGCCCGGAGTGGGAGAGAGCCGTGCGCAGAGTATTATTTCCTACAGGGAGAAAAATGGCGGTTTTTCCCGGATTGAGGATATTATGAGAGTAGAGGGCATTAAAGAGGGGATGTTTGCGAAGATGAAAGATAAAATTTGTGTCAGAGGTGTGCGATGAGTAAAAGAGTGCTGGTAGTTGACGATGAAAAATTGATCGTAAAGGGGATACGGTTCAGCCTGGAGCAGGATGGGATGGAAGTGGACTGCGCTTATGACGGGGAAGAAGCGCTGCAAAAGGCGAAGGAAAAAGAGTATGATATTATCCTGCTGGATGTGATGCTGCCCAAACTGACGGGGTTCGAGGTATGCCAGCAGATACGGGATTTTTCCAACGTGCCGGTAGTGATGCTTACGGCCAAGGGAGAAGATATGGATAAGATCCTCGGGCTGGAATACGGGGCGGACGATTATATCACGAAGCCGTTCAATATTCTGGAGGTGAAGGCCAGGATAAAAGCCATTATGCGCCGCACCAACCGGAAGGAAAAGACGCAGGAAGAAGAAAAGATCATAGAAGGAAAAGATATGCGCCTGGACAGAGAAGGCCGGAGAGTATATATCAGCGGCAGGGAAATCAACCTGACCGCCAAGGAATTTGAAGTGCTGGAACTTCTTATGTTGAATCCCAATAAAGTATACGGCAGGGAAAACCTGTTGAAACTTGTATGGGGGAGCGATTATCCCGGCGATGTGCGCACGGTGGATGTGCATATCAGAAGACTGAGGGAGAAGATTGAAACGAATCCAAGCGAACCGAAGTACGTACACACGAAATGGGGAGTCGGTTATTATTATGCGTAAAGAGATATTGACAGGCGGAGTCTGTGGATGAATATTAAAATCAAAAAGATATGGAATAATGTTAAGTTTTTCAGGAGCCTGAGAGCCCGCATTTTCATTATTGTTTTCCTGATCGGGATCATCCCCGGCATAGTGCTGCGCTATGGGATATTGGAAAATTATGAGGATCGTGCGATCAGCCTCAGGACTTCCGATATGCAGAACCAGTTGAATATCATAGCGAATCACCTGATCACCTACAATTATTTGACAGATACGTCTTCGGAGGTAATCAGCGCGGAACTCGAACAGCTTTCCAACCTGTATGACGGGCGCGTGATGGTGATCAACTCCAGCCTGAAGGTAATCAAAGATACATACGGGACGAGCGAAGGGAAGACCGTTATCACGGAAGCCGTGATCAAATGTATGAAAGAAACGGCCGGAGGATCGAACTATGACAGCGAATACGGGTATATAGAGATTACGACTCCGATCATTGAGAATGTGCCGGCAGAGCAGGCCGCAGGCAACGGAAAGCCTTCGGATAAAGAAAAGCGGCAGGATGTGGTCAAGGGAGTGATGTTGACAAGCGTTTCTACGGACAGCATTAATACGACTTTGGATATTTTGAGCAGAAGGGCGCTGCTGCTGGAAATCATGATGATGATCGCCATTTTTGCCATTGCCCTTGTACTTTCCAATATATTGATGAAACCCTTCGAGCGTGTCGCAAAGGCGATCAGCGAAGTGAAGGAAGGATATAAGGATGAACCGATTTCAGTGCCGGATTATCTGGAAACCGAGCATATTGTGGACGCGTTTAACCAGCTCCAGAATCGAATGAAGGTATTGGATGCTTCCAGGCAGGAATTCGTTGCCAATGTTTCCCATGAATTGAAGACGCCCATTACTTCCGTGAAAGTGCTGGCGGATTCCCTGCTGGCGCAGGAGGACGCGCCGGCGGAGCTTTACAGGGAGTTTATGGTGGATATTACGGAAGAGATAGAACGGGAGGATAAGATCATCAACGACCTGTTGTCCATGGTAAAGATGGACAGGACGGTGGCCGCGATGAATGTCAGCGTGGTGGATGTGAATGCTCTGACAGAAATTATTTTAAAAAGGCTGCGGCCGATCGCCAGAAAAAGGGATATTGAGCTGGTATTTGAAAGCAAAAGGGCGGTGACAGCGGAGGCGGATGAAGTAAAGCTGACGCTGATCATTACTAATCTTGTGGAAAACGCGATCAAATATAACCGGGAACAAGGATGGGTGAAGGTAGTCCTTGATGCGGACCATCAGTTTTTTACCCTTGATATTATGGATTCGGGGATTGGTATTCCCCAGGATGCTTTGGAACATATTTATGAAAGGTTTTACCGTGTGGATAAATCTCATTCCAGAGAGATCGGAGGTACCGGCTTGGGGCTTGCGATCACAAGGAATGCGATTCTGATGCACAGGGGTTCCATCAAGGTATCCAGCGTGGAGGGAGAGGGAACGACGTTTATGGTAAAGATTCCTTTGAACCATGTGACGGCTTAGCAAAATATGGAGGATGGAATGAAAAAATCAGGACTGCTGGTTTGCCTGTTATTGGGCCTGTTTTTTGCAGCCTCCTGCGGAAGCGAGGAGGAGGCGGACAGAAGCCGGGTTTATAATATATATGTAATGAATAAGGACGAAACAAAACTGTCTGCCAATGAGTATGAGATAAAGGGCGGAAGCCAGGAAGAGATCATCGACGAATTGCTGGAACAGCTGACGACGACTCCAGAGAGGATGGAATATAAAGCGCCTCTTTCGGGCAGTTTTGAACTGCTCGGATATTCTTTGGACGGAGGGCAGCTCGTATTGAATTTCGATGAACGTTACCGCACTCTGCCGCCGACGACGGAAGTGCTTGCCCGTGCGGCGACAGTGCGCACTATGACGCAGGTGAAGGGCGTTGATTATGTCTCTTTCCAGATACGCTCCAATCCTCTTCTGGATATGTCGGGAAATGTGATCGGAAGTATGTCGGCCGATATGTTTATCGATAACACGGAAAGCGAAATGAATTCCAGGGAAAGGGTGAAGATAAGGCTTTACTTTGCGAATGCGGAAGGGGACAGACTGATAGAAACGAACAGAACGTTGGAATACAGCAGGTACAGCACCAATATTTCCATGGAAAGGCTGGTAGTGGAACAGTTGATCGGAGGGCCGAGCGAGCAGGTAAAAGATAAGGTATATCCAACGATGAACCCTGAGACGAAGGTAATCGGGGTGACATTGAAAGACGGAACATGTTATGTGAATCTGAGCGAACATTTTCTGACCCAGATTTATAATGTCAGTTCCGACGTAGCGATTTATTCCCTTGTCAATACTCTTGTGGAACTGCCTAATGTGGGGCGGGTGCAGATAGCGGTAAATGGGGATTCCAATGTGATGTTCCGTGAGAATACCAGCTTATCCGCCACTTATGAAAGAAATCTGGATCTGGTCACTACTGTGCAGCAGGGAGGAAATTAAATACGAACATATGAAATATGTTGAATATGAAATATGCTGAATATGAAATATGTTGAGAAAGAGAGGAATAGATGAAAAGACCGCTATGCCTTTTATGTCTGTTCTTTGCAGCGGTGCTTATCCTCTGCGCGCGGTTTGCACCCGTGCCTGGCTATGGCAGCCTGGACGGGCAGCAGATCGTGGCAGAGGGGAAAGTGTACCAGAAGGAATATAAAGAACGGGCAGATGCCGGTGAAATCCCGGTGATTTATTTAAGATCAGTACATATCTTAGAGGATTCCGAACATTCCAAAAGGAATCCGTCAGAACAAAATCCCACAGATGAAATAAAAAATATAGTATGTTATATGGAAAAAGATGGCTACAGAGAGCCGAAGCTGGGAACAACCGTCCGGCTGGAAGGAAAGGTACGCTGTTTTTCCCGGGCGGGCAATCCGGGGGAATTCGATATGCAGCAATATTACGATGTGATGAAGATTTCCTTTCGGCTGGAGGATGTCCGTATTGTTGCCGCTGGAGGGGAACCGTGGTGTGTGAGAGAAGGGCTTTTCGGGCTTAAGCGGTATTTTGCCGGAGTATTGGAAGATGTTTTTCCAACGAAGGAAGCGTCAATTATGAGGGCGATGCTGCTGGGGGAGAAAAACGGGCTGGATGCGGAAACGAAGGAGCTATATCAGCAAAGCTCTATCATCCATATTTTAAGCATTTCGGGACTGCATATTTCCATGCTTGGGATGGGTCTGCATTGGTGTTTGCGGAGGATCGGTGCTTTGGAGAAAGGATCGGCGGCGGTTTGCATCGCCTTTATTCTCTGTTATGGTATGATGACGGGAATGAGCATGTCTTCAGTCAGGGCTATTATCATGTTTGCCGTGCGCCTTCTGGCAAACGCGCTGGGGCGTACATATGATATGGCGACGGCTCTTGCGCTGGCGGCGGTATTGCTGCTGGCAGAACAGCCGGGGTACGCTTCTCACAACGGATTTCTGTTTTCCTTTGGGGCAGTCGCATCTCTCGGGCTCTTTCCTGCTGTTTTACAAGGGAAAAAAGGTTTTACGGAAGATGCCCGGCATGATGGCGGCAACCGATGGCGGAGAATTGCCTGGAGGATCAAACAGGCGGCAGTTTCCGGCATTTCCGTGACCTTGGGAACTCTTCCCGTTCATTTCTGGTTTTATTATCAATTTCCGGTTTATTCCATATTTCTGAATCTTTTGGTCGTTCCGCTGATGACGGTTGTTATGGGAGGCGGGCTGTTTTGTATGCTTGTGGGGGGATGGCTGCCCGGCATAGCAGGAGTGGCCGCCTGGACGTGCAGGGCGGTTCTCTGGATCTATGAGCAGAGCTGCGAACTGGGAGAGCGAATTCCGGGAGGGTTGTTTGTAAGAGGAAGACCGGAGGGATGGCAGGTCGCGTTATATCTGGTGCTTATAACAGGACTGGCGGCTTATGGATACCGCCGCCGCGGGGAACTGCCGCTTTTCTGGAAATGCCAGTGGATTATGGCGGCGCTTTGCATTCTTTTGCTGAAAACTGGGGATGGGTTCCAGGTAACGATGCTGGATGTAGGACAGGGAGATTGCATCCATATCAGAAGCGGGGATGGAAAGGATTATCTGATCGATGGGGGGAGTTCGACAAAAAAGGAAACAATGAAATATCAGATGCTTCCGTATTTGAAGTTTATGGGTGTGAGGCATCTCCAGGCGGTTTTTATTACCCATGCGGACAAAGATCATTGCAGCGGGATCATGGAGCTGTTGGAGGAATACCCGGTCAGGGGGCTGACCATAGGAAGCCTTGTCCTTCCATCTATCGACCGGAAAAGCACCGATGAGCAATATAGAAGAATGGAAGAACTGGCCATAGGGAAAGGAATCCGGGTGGAATATATGAGCAGAGGGCAGCGGATTGAAGATGGGGAAATGAGCTTTCTTTGTATGCACCCGTTCGCCGGTTATGCAACAGAGGAAAAGAACGAATATTCTATGGTACTGCTTCTGGATTATAAAGGGTTTACCGGACTTTTTACAGGGGATATCGAAGGCACCGGAGAAGAAATGGCCTGGGAATATATGAGAAAACAGAAAGAAGTGAACGATCTGATGCTGTTGAAAGTAGCCCATCACGGTTCTGCACATTCGACCCGCAGGGAAATGCTGGAACTATTTTCTCCGAAATTGGCTTTCATATCCTGCGGTGCAAATAATCGCTATGGACACCCTCATGAAGAATTGCTGGAACGTCTGGAGGAGGTCGGAAGCCGGATTTATTCCACCCCGGAACACGGTGCGGTAACGGTATACTGGAGAAAAAGAGGGGCAGCGGTGAGCTGTTTCCGGCCATAAAGGAGAGATATAAATGATGTTTTGCGCCAGAAAACCAGAGGACGGCATTTGGAAATCCTGTCGTTTTGGGGCATGCCGAATATTATCCAAGAGCCGGATATGTTCCGGCGGATCGTTATGGGATTCAAGCGCCTTTTGAGGTGGAAAATGAAAATTTTATGGCAATTTGTCTGAAAGGGACAGGAGAAAATTTGAATGGCGTTATCCGGTACGACGGGGCTTTTGGCTTAAATAATTCATAGGATCTGAAACTTTTCCTCTCCATGGATCGTATATATAATATACGGTTTTAGGGAGGAGGGAATATATGGTGGATATGGTTGCTTCCGGGATGGCGGCGTCAGAAAATGCAGCGAGGGTATATGGGAACGGAGAAGAACGCTTTTCCAGCAAGGCTACGGCAGGGAAAAACAGCGTGGGAAAGAGTGACGGTGCCGGGAATACTGTGGAAAAAGCAGGAACATCCTTTCACAAATATATAGAAAATGCAATACAAAAAGAAACGAGGGTATTTACGGAAGGAAAGGACGTGGTTATGGCCTGTCCTCCGCTTTATCGCACGAATTATCAGGTTGATATGAATAAGCCCAGGGAAGAAATGAGCTTGGACGAATATAAACAATATATTTGCAATACCATTTCATCGCTGTCTGTCAGTGACAGCAAAAGAATGTGCGGAAACGGTGTGCTTATTTTCAAGGAAGAAGCATTGGAGAGCATGAAAAATGATCCTGCTTATGAACAGGAAGTGATTCGGATGCTGGGAGAAAATTTTTCGAAACAGCTTTCCGATTATGAGCCGTATGTGGAATATCAGGTGATTGGAAAAACAAAGGAAGAATGTTATGGGGCATCTATTCCCTTAAAAAGTTATGGATGGATGATGGGAGTGCAAAGCGGCTTGGCGTCACGGCTGCTTCCGGGACCCGGGTCAACGCTGTCCGGTTTATTGTCTTCGAACTTATCCGCGTATGGGCTGGGGTCGTCCGGTCTGCTGACTTCGAACTTATCCGGAATGGGCCTGATATCGTCCGGCTTGCTGGGAGGAAACTTTTCCGGTCTGGGACTTCTGTCCTCCGGGCTTTCCGGGTACGGACTGTTATCCTCCGGTCTGTCTTCCCAAGGGTTGCAGACCTTTGGTGCAAATCGGGCAGGCATGGTGAATGCGTATAAAAATACTCTAAAAAATAAAAATAATGGCGGAAGTATGCGTCTGTCAGAACGAAAATAATAACGACAACAGAATGGAAAGGAAGAGTGAGAAGTATGGGAGTCAGTGGGATTGGAACAAATAACTATGTTTTTGGGCAGAAAAATGCAGCGGGATATGCGGCACAAAAAACAGAAAATAGTAAACCCCAGGAAGAAACGGCAAATATGTCCTGGACAGTCAAATCGGAGAATCATGATATTATTTTGCATGGAGAGGAATCCGCGGAAGATGGGAAAGTAGTTGCTGCATGGGCATGCGTGACAGGGAATACTTCTATGACCGTATATCAGCCTCATGATTTTGATCCGGCCCATCCGGTTTATAAAGTCAAAGTATGGGACTCCCATGGAAATATGACGGAGCGGATGGTGGATATTTCTGAAGTAGATCCGGCAGACTGCGATACCATCGACATGTATGCTTATTCCGCCTGGTTATCGAAAAGCGGGAAATGCCCGAATGCCCTGCAGAAATTTATGTCTGCACACGCCCATCACAAAGACAGGGGAGGAAAACAGGGATATGAAAGCCTGTTTGATAAAGAAAACTGGCTGGAAATCATAAAAGAAGTGATGGAGATGCAATACCGCGCCGGAAATCTGAAAGGATATATAGACTATAAAAGGTTCCTTGGCGTATTGGAAATAGGAAAAGAAGAACACGAAAAAAAGGCGCAATCCGGCGGGAACAAAACGGATCAGGAAGAGTCAAAAGTGGAGACAGATGTTCAAGTTAAGCCAGACGGTTCGAGAGTGCTTGTTATGACCAGGATGACCGGAGGAATGGCGGTTACCACGAGCATAGAGCTTTCCAAGCCTACGGATATGCCAAACAATAAAGCAGAGGAGGAAGCGGCTAAAGAAGCGTGGTCGGTTCCTGATATCAGCGATCTTTCCGCACAGTTGTTTGGGGAGTAAATAAGAAATGCGGGATCAATTTTGACAGCTTTGGGCGGCCGGCAGGGCAGGGGACGGGGGAAATAGACCGGGAAGCCGGCGCCTGGGGCTGGATTTTCTGGAGATTGCGTACAATCAGTTATTTTACTTATGAAATGGTCAAAAACCAGGGGAAAATTGCCATGGAGGGCAATTTTAGAAAGTATGGGCAGGATGCCCGTTGCTTTCGCCCCGTACGGCATGATATTATTTGTCCATTTCATTAGTAAAATCTGATTGGAAGCTCCAGCCAGAAAATCCAGCCCCAGGCGCCGGCTTCTTGCTCTATTTCCCTCGTCCCCTGCCCTGCCGGCTGCCCCAAAGCTGTCAAAGTTAATCCCTGCAAATAAAAGTGGTTTGACAGACTGTTTTACTCAACCTATAATGAAATTAATTAAGTTGGAATGGGTGAGAGAGAAGGCGGGCGGGATCGGCGATGCAGAGGATCAATGAAGATATAAAAAACGGAAATTTCCGGCAGATGTACCTCCTGTATGGAGAAGAGGCCTATCTGCGCAAACAGTATAGGGACAGATTGAAAAAGGCCATGATCAGCGATGATGATACGATGAATTATAGCTATCTGGAGGGAAAGGATATTTCCATAGGAGCTGTGATAGATCTTGCGGAGACCCTTCCTTTTTTTGCGGACAGAAGGGTGATTGTCGTGGAAAACAGCGGCTTGTTCAAACATGGAGGGGAACAACTGGCCCAATACCTGTCTTCCCCTGCGGAGACGGCATACTTTGTTTTTGTGGAAACTGAAATCGATAAGCGCAGCAAACTTTTCAAGACAGTATCCTCCCAGGGAACCGCGGTGGAATTTCCCGTGCAGAGCGAAGCGACTCTGAAAAAATGGATATTGGGTATGATAAAAAGGGAGGGAAAACAGATCACAGAGCCGGCTCTTCATTATTTTATGGAAAAAACCGGTACGGATATGGAAAATATTCGAAAAGAGCTGGAAAAGCTCATGTGCTACTGCATGGAGAAGGAGGCGGTAAGGGAAGAGGATATCGAAGAGATTTGCACGAAGCGTATCAGCAGCCATATCTTCGATATGATCAATGCCATTGCGGATAAAAAGCAGAAGAAGGCGCTGGATTTGTACTACGATCTGCTGGCGCTAAAAGAACCGGCAATGCGTATTCTTTTTCTTATTGCAAGACAATTTAACTTGCTCCTTCAGGTAAAAGAACTGAAAAAGCAAGGATTAGATAATAAATCGATCGGTGCCAAGGTCAGCCTTCCGCCGTTTATTGCCGGTAAATATGTCGCCCAGGCCGCGAAGTTCAGGACATCCGATCTGCGTACGGCCTTAGAAGCGTGTGTAGAGGCGGAGGAGGCCGTAAAAACCGGAAGAATGAACGATATGATGAGTGTGGAACTGCTGATTGTACGATACAGTATATGATCAACGCCGAACGAATGGAGGCATACCCAGTGTGTCCCCTGCTGTTCAAAAACAAGGGGCGCAATGAATTCAACATCATAAAATTCCATAAGAGAAAAATATTTGACAAGCCAACTCTTTTTCTGACATTTTCGGCATTTTCATTGCCGTCTTATGTCCTGTCCTGCCGTCCGGCAAAGCTTTCAAAATTAATTTTCGCCAAAGCCCGTATGCCCGCTATATGCAAAATCTTAAGAAATAAAAGCATGACAAGAAGGTATGTGGGTATTATAATAATGATATTATTGGCTGCGAAAAAATATATAGTTTATTTTAAGAGGAGGTGCCTGTTATGCGTCAGATACCGGCTCCACAGGAGATATACCGGCATTTTAAAGGAAATTTGTATCAAATAGTAACGCTTGCGGAGCATTCGGAGACAGGAGAACAGCTTGTGGTCTATCAGGCGCTTTATGGCGACTTTAAAATTTATGCCCGCCCGTTATTGATGTTCATGGGAAAGCTGGATAAGGAAAAATATCCGGAGGCGAATCAGAAATACCGGTTTGAACGTGTCGCCCCTGACCAGGATAAAATAGTACCCTTTGCAAAGGGGATATCTTTGGATGAAAGCCCGGTTTTTACCGAAATCCCTCATATGGATGAAGGCGCGCATTTTCATAAAAGCGGGGAAAAAGAAGAGGCCGGAGAGGCAGGGCTGGATCCGCTGGTGGCAGAGTTTTTGGATGCGTCCAGCTGTGAGGAACGTTTGAATATTCTTTCCGCCCTTCACCACAGGATCACAGGCGAAATGATCAATATTATGTCTATTGCTTTGGATATCGAATTGAAACCGGGGGATATCGAAGAACAATATGTGGAATTCAGGAACTGCCTGACCTTGATGGAAAGGTTCGAAAGCAACAGGCTGAGATAACGGATAAGGAAAAAACGGAAATGAAATATACACAAATTACAGAGGGAAGGTTTTTAAGCAGACCGAACCGCTTCATTGCCTATGTGGATATGGGAGGGAGGACGGAGAAAGTCCATGTGAAAAATACGGGGAGATGCCGGGAACTGCTGGTGGAGGATGCGGTGGTATATCTGGAAAAAGGCGTCAGCCCGGGCCGCTCTACCGGTTATGACCTGGTGGCGGTAAAAAAAGGAGACCGCATGATCAATATGGATTCCAACGCCCCTAATAAGGCGGTGGGGGAATGGCTTTTGAAAAAAGAATTGTTTCCTTCCCTGAAAAACATCCGGGCAGAGAAAACTTATAAGACTTCCCGGTTTGATTTTTATGTGGAGACGGAAGAAGATAAGATTTTCCTTGAAGTAAAGGGTGTTACGCTGGAGCGAGAGGGAGGAGCTTATTTTCCGGATGCCCCTTCCGGGCGGGCGGTAAAGCATGTGGAAGAATTGGCGGAGGCGGTCAAAGAAGGCTATAAAGCCTATGTCCTCTTCGTGATCCAGATGAAAGGCGTGGATTTTTTTGCACCAAATGCCGAAACCCATCCAGCATTTGCAGAGGCGCTAGTAAGCGCCCGAAAGGCCGGAGTAGAAATACTGGCTTATGATTGCACGGTAACGGAGGAGTCCATGGAAATAGGAAATCCCGTGCCGATAAGATTGCAGGAAGAAGAAAAGGGAGAGCAGCGAATACTGGAAAAAATCGCGGAACCGCTCTTAAAATGGTATGACAAAGGAAGGCGCATACTCCCGTGGAGGGAAGACCCGCAGCCTTATTATGTGTGGCTGTCGGAAATTATGCTGCAGCAAACGAGAGTGGAGGCGGTGAAGCCCTATTATGACCGCTTTATTCAAAATGTGCCGGATATTCAGGCATTGGCGGAAATGGAAGAGGATAAACTGGTAAAGCTGTGGGAGGGCCTTGGATATTATAACCGGGTCAGAAATCTGCAAAAGGCCGCGAAAGCGATTGTAAAAGAGTATGAAGGGAAAATGCCGTCGGAGTATGAAAGTTTGCTGGAACTGCCCGGTATCGGAAGCTATACGGCCGGCGCAATAGCGTCGATCGCATACGGGAAGGCGGTTCCTGCGGTGGACGGGAATGTTCTCCGGGTTCTTTCCAGGCTGAGGATGGATGGGGAAGACATTTTATCCCAGAAAACAAAAACCAGGGTGGAAAAGGAATTACGGGAAGTGATTCCTGCGAACCGGCCGGGAGATTTTAACCAGGCGTTGATGGAACTGGGAGCTATGGTTTGCCTGCCCAATGGGGAACCCAAATGCGGCGAATGCCCATGGGAGACTCTCTGCCAGGCGCACCACATGGGAAAAACGGCGGAATTTCCGAAGAAGAAAGCGAAGAAAGCGAGAAAAATAGAGGAAAAGACGGTTCTTGTCATTCAGGACGAAGATCGGGCTGCTTTCCGGCGGCGGCCGGAAAAGGGGCTTCTGGCGGGGATGTATGAATTTCCTGTGCTGGAAGGAAGGCTGACGGAGGACAAGGTGCTGGAGATCTTGGGACAAATGGGGTTAAAAGTACTCCGCATCCGTCCGATCGGGGAAGCAAAACATATTTTTTCCCATAAAGAATGGCATATGGTGGGATATGCCATAAAGGTAGATGAGTTGGAACGCCCTGAAAAGCCGGAATTCCGGCAGGATTGGATCTTTGTAGACAAGAATGAAGTGAGAGAAAACTATCCGGTGCCTTCCGCCTATGCTGCTTATACGGAATATCTTGACATTAAGCTTGGAGTTATGCGCGATAAAGCTTCGCAGAAATGAGGAAAAAATGAAATTATTGACAGTGACGATACCTTGTTATAATTCGGAAAATTATATGAAAAAATGTATCGACTCCCTGCTGGCCGGAGGCGAAGATGTGGAACTGATTATCGTGGATGATGGTTCTACAGACGGGACAGCCAGTATCGCGGATGAATATGCCGAAAAATACCCATCGATCGTCAAAGCGGTTCATAAGGAAAACGGAGGACACGGATCCGCAGTGAATACGGGGATCGAAAATGCATCGGGATTGTTCTTTAAAGTGGTGGACAGCGATGACTGGGTAAAAGAGAGCGAATATCAGAAGATCCTTGCATTTCTAAGGGAAACAGCGGGCGGCGGGGAAACGTTGGACATGCTGATCAGCAATTTTGTATATGAAAAGCAGGGAGAAAAGAAAAATAAAGTGATGCGCTACCATCATGCCCTGCCGGAAGAGGAAATGTTTACGTGGAAACAGGTGAAACATTTTCATAAGGGGCAGTATATCCTGATGCATTCGGTGATATTCAGAACGAAGCTATTGCGGGAATGCGGGCTGAAGCTGCCCGAAAATACATTCTATGTGGATAATCTTTTTGTTTTTGAGCCCTTGCCTTATGTAAAAAATATGTATTACATGGACGTTAATTTTTACCGCTATTATATTGGCAGGGAAGGACAGTCTGTCAATGAGACGATCATGATATCCAGAATTGACCAGCAGATCAAAGTAAACAAAATCATGGTGGATTATATGGTGGAAAACAGGCAGAAAATAAAAAACTGCCGCAAGATGCGTAATTATATGATTAACTATTTGGAGATCATCACGACGGTTTCCTCCGTTCTGCTTATTCGCGGAGGCACCCAGGAACACCTGGAAAAGAAAAAAGAACTGTGGAATTATATCAAACAGAAGGACAAACGGCTGTATATCCGGCTGAGGTATGGAATCTTAGGAAATTCCATGAATCTTCCGGGAAAAGGAGGCAGAAAGATATCCATTGAAGGATATCGAATCTGCCGGCGGTTTTTCAAATTTAACTGATCGATTGATCAGTTGATCGGTTGATCAGTTGATCTGCGGCGTCGCTTTCTTGCGCATGCGCCATTCCCGGTACGCCGTTATGATGTCATATTTATAAACCATCCCGTACATGACGGCCGCCATAATAAAAGCTGTTCCCACGTCGAAAACGGAATGCTGTTTGATAAACATAGTGGACAATATGATGGATACGCAGAGGAAAAGTGAAGAAACGCGTATCCATTTTTTATTTGTGAGCCGTTTGTTCTTTACAATGGCAAAATGAGCGGCCAGCGAATTATATACATGAATGCTGGGCCATAAATTGGTCGGTGTATCGGTGCTGTAAAGCATGGATATGAGCCTGGTAAAGACGTTGTCTCTTGGCATCGTCTGCGGACGCAGGTGATGGCCGTTAGGAAACAGGGTGGAAATGATCAGAAAGATGGTCATTCCTGTGAAAAGAAAGATACATGCCCTGTAATAATCGTCTTTATCTTTAAAAAACAAGTATACGACTATTGCTGAAACATAGACAAACCATAAAAAATATGGAATGACGAATGCTTCGCAAAACGGTATGCGGTCGTCCAATGCCATATGAATGACCCAATAGTCTTTTGTAACTTTACGCTCCAGATATACGAACCACGTTAAATAAATGATTCCGTAAATCAAAAGCGGTATTGCATGTTTGTATTTCTCATAAAAAAATCTGATTTTGTTCCCTTTCATAATGAATCCCTTTTCCCTTCTGTAATCTGCAAGCGGTAAGCCGCAGACACAAACTGGCTCTCCTCATAAACGACAGGCAAAAAACTGGCTACATCATTAGTTTTATTTTTTGCGGCAGACAGGACACGGTGATACTATTCGATTTGGTATAGACCTCGCCGTCCGTATGTACCCATAAAGGAATGGATGTCTGAAACCTTACTTTGGATGCAGCATAATGCCTGATGGATGAAAATATATAGTGCTTCCCGAAAAATGCGGTGGGCAGAGCGGCTAAAATAACAGGTTTTGGAAGCGACCCGACAATGCACAGATCCAGCTTTCCGTCGCTGTCATCCGCCATAGGGCAGAATTGAAAACCGCCGCCTTCATATTTGTGTATCATAAAAGCAGTGAACAAAAGCCGGTCGATGTGGATGGGCGTTTGTTCTTCGTCCAGATAAATATCGCAGGAAACCCGTTTCGCGGCGATTAACTGCTGCAGAGCGATCGTGAGGTAAGTAAGTTTCCCGAGGCCGAGCTTATTTAAGGTACTCTTAAAACGGGAAGTAAGCGCCTCTTCGCATACTGCGGCGTCAAATCCGATTCCGCTGCTGACGGCAAAAAATCTGTGCGCCGGTACGGCGGAGGATTTTATTCTGGAGCGTTCCCTCTCGTCGCCGGCTATAATATCCGAATAAGTAAGGACTCCCAGATCCATCGTTCGTATCGTGTTTCCTTTTAAAATATTGCGAAGGATTTTCTTCGGATCTTTCGGGAGATTCAAATCTCTTGCCAGATCGTTGCTGGAGCCGGTAGGAATGTAGCCAAGTAAAACCTTGTCAAAATCCTGGATTCCCTGGAGGGCTTCGTTTATGGTGCCGTCGCCGCCAAGGATGATCAGCTTGACCGGAAGCCGGTCTGTTTCCCCTTCCTTCGAGGCAGTCAGCCGCTCGACTACTTTGGCAACATGACCGACGCCTTTTGAGTACAAAACCTTGTGGGGAATGCCTTCTTTCCGGAATACCTGTTCCAACTCTTCCCAGATGACCCGTCCCCTGCCTGATTTGGAAGCCGGATTGACAATAATATGGTACATAATATTCCTCCGTGGATGTCTGCCGCTGCCCGAATGACGGGCGGCGGGATATCTTCTGTTGAACATAAGGATGGCTGGCAAAGCCTGGCATCCGTTGTTTTTGATCATCCATCATTTTAGCAGTATTTTATCACGATGTAAAGAAGACTTCTCGCATATATCCCTTAAGAATTCTTAAAAATTCTTTAAAATATATTCCTTTCACATAGTTTTCATTCAAAAGGATCTATGGTATACTTTAGCGTAATGGTGTAAAAAGGGATTGTTTATGAATAGGAGGACATGATATATGTATTCGTTTGATGAAGTAAAGAACGTGGATCCTGAAATCGCGCAGGCGATCGTGGACGAACAGAACAGACAGAACAGCCACATTGAATTGATCGCGTCGGAAAACTGGGTGAGCAAAGCGGTCATGGCAGCGATGGGGAGTCCGTTGACCAATAAATATGCAGAAGGGTATCCGGGAAAAAGATATTATGGCGGCTGCGAATGTGTGGACGTGGTGGAAAATCTGGCGATCGAGAGGGCAAAAGAGTTGTTTGGCTGTGATTATGCCAATGTACAGCCGCATTCCGGCGCACAGGCGAACCTGGCCGTCCAGTTTGCAATCTGCAATCCGGGCGATACGATTATGGGCATGAACCTGGATCATGGCGGACATCTGACTCATGGGAGTCCGGTCAATATTTCCGGGAAATATTTTAAGATTGTACCTTACGGGGTAAATGACGAAGGATTTATCGATTATGACCAATTAAGGGATATTGCCCTGGAAACCAGGCCCAAAATGATCATTGCGGGTGCATCCGCTTATGCAAGAACCATTGATTTTAAGAAATTCAGGGAAGTGGCCGATGAGGTCGGGGCTGTTCTTATGGTGGATATGGCCCATATTGCCGGTCTGGTGGCGGCGGGGCTTCATCCGAGCCCGATTCCATATGCGGACGTGGTGACGACGACGACCCACAAGACACTGCGCGGCCCGCGCGGCGGTCTGATCCTCTGCAACCAGGAAGCCGCGGATAAATATAATTTCAATAAAGCAATCTTCCCCGGCATCCAAGGAGGGCCGTTGATGCATGTGATCGCGGCAAAGGCAGTATGTTTCAAAGAGGCGTTGGAGGATGAGTTTAAGACATACCAAAAGGGAATCGTGGATAATGCCCAGGCGCTTTGCAGCGGTTTGCTGGCAAGAGGAATAAAAATCGTATCCGGCGGTACGGATAACCACCTGATGCTGGTGGATCTGACGAACTTCGACCTGACGGGCAAGGCGGTGGAAAAGCTCCTGGACGAGGCGCATATTACAGCGAACAAGAATACGATTCCGAACGATCCCAAATCGCCGTTTGTTACAAGCGGTATCAGACTCGGTACTCCGGCGGTAACATCGAGGGGAATGGGAACGGAAGATATGGACAGGATCGCGGAGGCAGTCGCGCTCGTGATCAAAGGCGGAGAAGGAAAGATAGCGGAAGCGAGAGTGATCGTTCAGGAACTGACCGACCGGTATCCGTTAGTATAAAAGAGTGTTAGTGTTTCGCTGTTTTGCAGTTTCGAAAGAAGATAAACAAAGAGTTGGCTTCCGGGCCAACTCTTTGTATGTTATCGTTTTTTTTGCGGAGCGTATGCGGTCAATAACCAAGTTCTTCCGCGATAAAATAAACTTTAATCCTTCCCCGGATGCCGCTTCGCCGGGTGATGACGATATGATTGCACATACAGTCGGGGGAAAGGCAGTCTCCGCAGCTTCCGTTGGCGAGGCACGGAGTCTGTCGGTTCAGGCGGTGGGCATTGGGAGGAGCAGCGAAATTACGCACTCTTTCGATGCCGGTACCCACATCGGTAACGATCTTGTTCATGCCTGCTAAAATAATAACGTTTTTCGGACCGTGGATCAGGCATGCCACCCGATTGCCGCTGCCGTCGATATTGACCAGCTCTCCGCCAAGGGTTATGGCGTTGGAACTCATAAGATAATAGTCGGATAAGACTGACTTGGCATACAATTCCCTGCTTTCTTCAGGAGAAGAAGCGCTGAAACGGTCAATGAGCTGATAGCGCCCCTGGGATATCTTATCCATCAGGCCGGATTCCTTAATCGTTTCGCTGCCGCCCCATGAAATGGAACTGTTTTCGGGGATGGAAGAGAGGACGGCATCCACACAGGAAGCCGAATTTTCAAAGAAATAGCCCTCCATTCCTCTTTTTTCCAGGTTTTTAATAATGTTTTTTGCGGTTGCCGCAAAAGCGGCCTGTTTGTGCGTCATAGCGTTACCTCCTTGTTATTCGTCAGATATTTTTCCGCCCGGCGGAAAACCGACGCCGAAAGCGGTGCCAAGAGAAATACATACGGACTCTTTATAGTCGGCATAACCGGCAGCCATGGCTGTTCCGTCGTGGAGCAGGGTAAAAAAGAAATCTCTGCCAAAACGCTCCTTCATACAGGAGGAAAGATATTGGGCGTAATTGGGGGCGATCAACCGCAGCTTTCCATAGCCTCCCCGATTGGCGATTTGCCCGTTTTTTACGTAATTGGCGATGCTTAAAACGATATGCGGGTGAATAAGGAGTCCTCTGCCTTCCACTTCGTGGATGGTGCGCGTGATGGTGTCGAGAAAATACCGGTTCAATGCCTGGGCCTCCGCTTCTTCGACCAGTGGATCTTTCACGTCCCATTCCACATGCCGGGATAAAGTTTTTCCAAGGATGATGATATCCTGAACCCGATGGCCGTCCATAATGGCATAGCTTCTTTTGATAAAGCTCTGCCCATAGTCGAAGATCAGATTCGCCTGGCCGGTTCGGGAGTCGTCCTGCAGATAAGTAGTGCAGCCCCGCAGACCTGCGTAAGTGGAGTCTTTGCCGAGAACAATCGTATAAGGGCTTTTGCCCGAGGCCCTGAAAACCTGTTCCACATAATATTTTAACTGTTCTCCCAGCGGCGGGCTGGCAAGTCCGCCTACCAATATAATACGTTTCAGGGAATTCCAGTAATTCCATTCTTCATCGCCCCAGTCAGGGCGCGCCCTGCGGTTTGCCGGAGAACCCTCTTTCAGACAAAGAAGGATTACGGCAAGACGTTCGCCAAAAAGCTTCAGTATATCGTGTGCGGCGGCGCGTACATGGGCGTCATCGCTTTCCAGACTGTATTCCAAATGCAAAGGAAGGGATTTTTCCTCAAGGGAAGCGGCCTGGATATGGAGTTTGCCGGCAGCGCTCTTAATTTCCTGAATAAACAGGTCGGTGGAAAAAATATCCTGGGCGCTTTTTCCGGCCAGCGGCTGCGTAACGGTGCATGCCGGCATTTCCGCTATAATTAGTTTATTGATGGAGGCGTTTGTGCTGAGCATGCCTCCCGCTAAAAAAGGATTAAAAATAGTGGCTCCCTCCTTAAAATCATAAGATTGTCTATTTCCATTATACTAAATATGATGGAAGGTGCAAGAGTGAAAAGAGTTTGTTAATTTTATTAAAAACAATATAATAAGTAGAAAATAAAGAAAAAATATAGGAATAAAATGTCGAATATTGGAAATAAAACTAGAAATAACACATAATATGGAGAAAAAGGTAAAAAAATGAAATAAATTATATTTTTTTGAAAAAAAGTGTTGACAAATTAATTTATCATGATATAATGAATACATAAACAAAACAAATTCACATAGATAAAATACTAAAGAAAGCGAGGTACGGACCACCGAAAACGTAAGTTAATTCATTCATGAAAGGTACGAAAGAGTAAGGTACAAAAGAGATCGTAGTCGAGTACATAAGAAAAAGTAACGAAGGACAAAGGATAATAGAATAGCAGATGGCAGAAGTGATAGATCAGAATACCATCGGGCAGGAGAAAAATTATCAGCCGTTACAGTACAGGCAGTACAAGAGAAAAATGGAAAGAGTACGAAAGAGAAAAATGAATAGTAAGTAAAAAGCAAAAAAATGGAAAACGGAGGTATAAACCATTGGACAGCATAGTTTAAGAGAGGATATTGATCGAAATGATTGATATCCTCTTTTCATGCATAAAAAGCGCTTAAGGCAACTGACTGCCGTATAGTGCATTGGCGCGGGCCGGACAGGGAAAGTTTTTCTCCTGCCCGGCCCGCTTATGTCGCTATATGAACCGACTATCGCAGATTGGTTGAAGGGAACGGGTAAATTCCTTATAATTCTTATAACATTTTAATCAGGACAGCAAAGGAGGTGAAGGGATGCAGGTGGAGTTAAAGATTGACAGCGCATGCGTGGAACCTAAAGTTATAATTGCGACCGCTTCGGTGACAGAAGAAGTAAATTGGATTTTAAAAAGATTATCGGAAGAGATACCGCAGGTGATTTCAGGGAAAAAAGACGAAAAAATAGAGGTATTGGATGAGGCGGAGATTATAAGGGTTTATGCGCAGGGAGGAAGAGTTTTTGCAGTGACCGATAAGGGGGAATATGTGCTGCGCCTCAGGTTGTACGAGGCGGAGGAGAGGCTGGACAGCCGCCGTTTTGTCCGTATTTCCAATTCGGAAATCATTAACCTGAAAAAAGTCAGTTGCTTTGATCTGAGCTTTACAGGGACGATCTGCGTGAAATTGTCAAACCATACGATGTCATATGTGTCGAGACGGTATGTCTCCAAAATTAAAAAAATGTTGGGAATATAAGTGAGATTCAAGTTTGTGTCTGCACGGCACCCACAAACTTGCCGATGAACTGTCTCAATAAAGTTGGGGCAAAAGCCGTGCAGAAATGGAGAGAAGAATGAAAAGAAAAATAATAGTAAGGGGTATCTGGGGTTTTCCGGTTGGAATCGCGATCGGATATTTGATCACTATATTTAGTTCATTTGTCTGGGGAAACGGATATTATTCGCCTTGTATGCCGGAATTAGTTTCTTCTATGGGAAGTGAGATCCATGCGGTCATGCTGCAGACGGTGCTTTGCGGAGCGTTGGGGGCTGACTGCGCGGCAGGATCGATAATATGGGAAATAGAGAGTTGGAGCGTGGTAAGACGGACAGGAATATATTTTCTGGCGATCTGTGCGGTTATGCTGCCGACTGCTTATTTTATGTATTGGATGGAACGGAGCGTAGCAGGTTTTTTAAGCTATTTTGGAATTTTTGCTTTGATTTTTCTATTGATCTGGGTCATCCAGTATATGCTTGGAAGGCGCGATGTGAAAAAAATGAATGAAAATCTTTCAATAGAGAAAAGATGAGATCGGGAAGTTTTGGCGGCCGCCGGAGAAACAGTTGAAATAGATATGGAAATTTTAACATAAATAGGGTATGATAGGCTATATATTATTTTTACGGAGTAGAATATGGGCGAGAAAAGAGAACGAGAATTTGACGAAAAACGGCTGTACAGGAGAAGAAGGAGAATCAGGAACCAGATCATGGCTTATATAACGGTAGGCATATTTTTTGCCGCAATCGTGGTTGGCGTTGTGTTGGGCGTACAGAAATTGATGGGGTTCCTTGCAGAACGGAAACAGGCGGAAGAAATGGAAAGGCAGCTGGAAGAAATGGAGCAGCAGGATAACGAAAATGCGGTCGTAGAGCCTCCGGCGCCGATAGAGCCGTCTGCGCCGACGGAACCGGAGCCAGAGGTGGATTGGCTGGAAGAAATGGTGGAAAGCGCGATAGCGCCGATGCCGTTGGAAGACAGGGTGGCTGGTTTGTTTATTGTGAGGCCGGAGGATATTACCGGAGTGGAAACAGTGATTACCGCCGGAGAAGGAACCCAGGAAGCTTTGAACAAATATGCGGTCGGGGGCTTGGTTTATTTCAGCCAGAATATAAAGGATAAAGAACAGCTGACAGAGATGTTATCCAAGACCGCCAGCATGAGCAGATATCCGATTTTCCTTGCCGTGGACGAAGAGGGAGGAGCGGTAAGGCGCGTAGGAGGCAGCGGCATTGAGGTGGCGGATGTAGGCGATATGGCGGATATCGGAGCGGGCGGAGATTCGATGGCCGCTTATAATGCCGGGGCGGAGATCGCTTCCTATTTATCTGAACTCGGATTTAATCTGAATTTTGCTCCTGTGGCGGATATCGTGGCGGATGCATCTGCTTCGGCGATCGGAAAGCGTTCTTTTGGTGGAGATCCCGCAGCGGTGGGGGCTATGGTCGGGGCGGCAGTGGCCGGCATAGAAAATATAGGAATCAGCGCCTGTTTGAAACATTTTCCGGGAATAGGCGCAGTGACGGAAGATACCCATGAAGGGATGGCCAAACTGGAAAAAACGGTGGATGATCTGAGAGCTTCGGAATTTATTCCGTTTAAAGAGGGCATTGATGCCGGGGTGCATTGCATAATGGTAAGCCATGTGTCTGCACCGAATATCGTTGGGAGCGATACGCCATGTTCTTTGTCGGAGGAAGTGATTACCAATCTGCTTCGGGGGGAACTGGGATATAATGGTATCGTTATTACGGATGCGATGAATATGGCGGCCATTACGGAATATTATGGGGCGGATGAAGCGGCAGTGATGGCCTTAAAAGCCGGAGCGGATATGATCCTTATGCCGGAAGACTTTGAAATGGCCTATGAAGGAGTTCTGGCAGCGGTGCAGGAAGGCGTGATTACGGAAGACCGGATATATGAATCCCTGAAAAGAATATACCGTGTAAAATACCGCGACAGGCTGGATCAGGACGGCAACGTGGTGGATGGCATATCGGAAAGCCAAGGAGCGGAAGGAGAAAGCCCGGAAATGATAGAAGAGGAAGTGCAGGATGCTGCCGGAGCAACCGGGGAAGAAACGCTTGAAACGGAAGAACAATAAGAAATGAGAAAATAGTAGTTGACAAATGGCGGAGAGCAGTATAGAATAGTATTCGGTGTTACGGTTTGCGCGAGTGGCTCAGTTGGTGGAGCGCGACCTTGCCAAGGTCGAGGCCGCGGGTTCGAGTCCCGTCTCGCGCTCTTT